>ERZ791923.2941-NODE-2941-length-14041-cov-9.802445_pt1 | contig 14041 bp, 13 predicted proteins | sample MGYA00510133_ERZ791923 | MGnify/ENA primary metagenome ERZ791923 (study PRJEB30046, sample SAMN00792106) | human gut metagenome | study: EMG produced TPA metagenomics assembly of the A metagenome-wide association study of gut microbiota in type 2... | reverse complement strand
CGGATGAGCCGATGCCGCAGAAATTGAGGTTGCGGGCGTTGGCGGGATTTTTCGGGCGGGTGTTCATGGTGAGCCGTTCCGTGGCAGTCAGCAGCATATTGTTTTCAAACTTGGGATCAATAAAAGGCTTGATGTCCTTTTCGTTACCCCAGCGGGCGCTGCCGTACTCCGCATCCCGGCGAAACTTCTTGGCGTTTTTGCTCTTGAAGTAGACCAGCAGGCGGAACGCCACCGCACCCACAATGCCTATCAGCCAGTCAAAGGGGGCAAGGCCGGGGGCAAAGTCGGCAAAGGCCGCGCCGATTGTCTGTCCCAAACCGATAAACTTATGGGCAAAATCGCCGCCCGCCGCCAGACGGTAGGCCGTCCCCAGCTTGAGGAACACCCAGCCGATGAACACATAGGGAATGTTGGGCAGCATATATTTACGGAGCTTATCTGTCATGCGACACCTCCTTTCGTCGAACCAAACTCCGCTCTGCTCCTTCGGCCATTTCATGCCCGAAATCCGCCCGCTCCGTTGTTTCTCCTCTTCCCACAAAGTCTTGCGACTTTGCGGGAGCCCTGTTTTCCTTGGGCGGCTTTTCCTTGGCAAGCTGCTGTTCCGCCTGCTTCATCTGTTCGGGGATCGTGGGTTGGCGGGACTTAGCCTTATCCAGCACCTTGCGGGAGTATTCCGAAAAGCAGGCGGTCATAGCGTCCGCCTGCCCGGACTTGAAGAACAGCAGGTATTTCCCCGGTTCGGTCTGATAAAAGGCATAGTCCACATTCCATTTCCGGGCTACCCGGTCAAAGAGCTTTGTGTCCCCGGACAGTTCAAGGCTGTTGGTGGATGTGCCGTGCGCCATGAGCTTTTTCACGGTCTGCTTGCCGTGAGGTGTCTGCTTTGCCCGGTGTGCCTTGGCGATCTTGCGCCCCACCGCCCGGACAACATAGGCAAGCCCCCGGGCGGTCAGCTTCGACGCCCTCACCGATACGGCAATCGTGCGCCGGGAAATATCCTCGTCTACCAGCCGTCATCGCCTCCTCTCTGATAGAAATATGACCTTGGGACAAAATGTCCCAAGGTCAGCGGTCATCATGCTCCTTTCTCGGGTGCAGGCGCTCGCCCTCCAAGGATGAACGGTCTATGACCTCCTTGTAGGCCGCCATCTGCTCCCGGATATTCAACTTAGGGTACGCAAAAATGCGGTGTTCGGCGGGAATGTCCTCGATGCCGTGGTACACCTCCTTGAAATCGCCGCTGCGGGTCAGATAGCCCGTGGGGGCAAAATGGCCGCCCTCGTTGATCCGCATATCCCGCCCGTAGGCTTCAAAATCGAAGTAGGGCAGCACATTATCCGGCACATCCAACAGTTCCATGTCCTCCACATAAATGCGCCCCAGCGTTTCATCGTCGGTCACGCCGGAGTGGAGGGAATAGCAGTCCAGATTGTGAACGAGGTTGATGATGTCCGCCACGCTGGAAGTATAGTCGCCCTTGTTGAGTACGGCCTCCAGCGTTTCGATCTCGTCGCTGTCCAGCTCGGAAATGAGATGCGCCAAATGGTTCAGCTCGTCCAAGTTTTCATACTCGGTGAGATAGTCATATAAGCCCATCACATCGCCGTCAAAGGCGGTGATGAAAAACTCCTCATACCGCACACCGTCCACGCCGATGTTCTTTAGAAGCGATTGCACCTCCTCCGTGGTGGCCGGAAATTTCAGCGTTTCGCCCACAAACTGCCCCTCGGCGTATTTGCCGAGGTTGGTAATATAGGCTTCAAATACCGTCATTTGCATCTCCTTTTGTCAGCGCCTCCGCGATCCCCGCCATGATGTACTCGGCACAGGGCAGCGCGATGGCATTTCCCAATGCCCGGTAACGGTGAGAGGATAGGATTTCCTCGCCGTCCGCGCCGTACCTTGTCCAGCCCTCCGGCAGCCCCATCAGCCGCTCACATTCCGTTTCCGTGGGAAAGCGGACGCAGCCCCCGGCGGGATCGTCCTCATACCAAAAGGCAAAGGGTGTAACACCGCCCGCTAACAGAGTGGGAAAAGGGTCAGTTGGCAGTCCAAAGCTATTTCGGAACGCTGTTTCCGTCCGCTCCTTGGCGGACGCCCGCATACGGAAGCATTGAAAGGGTCGGGTGACTGGTACGCGCCGCCCTGCTTCAATAAAAGAGCCTCGATCTCCGCAGGAGGCGGGCAGCCCGCAATCTCCGCCAAACGCAGGAAGTGACTGCATTGTGCGGGGCTTAAAAAGTATTTCGTGGGAACGCCGTCCTCCAAAGTCTGCCACAAGAAAGATGCGCTGCCGTCGTGCCAGCCGGGGGCTTGCCCAATGCTGGGCGTCCATGAGCCGCCAGCAGAGGTCAGGCGTTCGCCCTCGCACCATTCCGGCTCCTGCCCATCTTCCAGAAGCAGGCATTGAAACATCGGCGTCTGTGAAAGCAGATAGGACGGCTCTAAAATCCATCCGGTCATTTGATGAAAACGCTCCCATGACGTTTTCCCAAACAGTGATTGCTGGAAATAGACCATTTGTCGCCTCCCTCATTTCGCGGATAATGCGGATCGCTTGAAAAAACAGGCTGGACTTTTCTCCCGCAAGCCCCTTGCGGTTGCCGATCTGCGAGAGATTTTGGCACGGTGAGCCAAAGGTGATGATATGGGCGGGCGGGAGATCCCGCCCGTCCAGCTTTGTCACATCCCCCAAGTGAACCATATCGGGAAAGTGGCGCTTGGTGATGGAGATAGGGGCTTTTTCAATCTCGCTTGCCCATACCGGCTCAATGCCACAGCGCACCGCCGCCAGCGGAAACACGCCAATCCCGTCAAACAGACTCCCCAGCCGGAGCGCCGTCATCTTATCTGCGCCCCTGTCCCTTGACGGTCAAAATGCCCTCAAGGGTGGTGGCGGTGATCCCGAGCCGCTGGGCAACGGCGATGTCGTTCTTCATGGCCTCGGTGACGGTATGACCGCACACCACCAGCACATGAGAGCGACGGAGCAGGTCGCGCCCCATGTCAATGCCGCTCTTATGTTCCTCTGGAACGGCGTCATTGAGGAAAAGGGGCTGATAGAGCGTCGGGCAGATAGGCGAAAAGCCCGCCTCATACACCGTGCGGCAATACTGCGCCGCCAGCTTTGTGTTTTCGTGGTCGCTGCCGCACCATGCGGCGGTAATGTACGCAAGGGGTCGTTTCATTGTAAAAACCTCCAATTCATAAACGAAAGACCTCGGGACAAAAAGTCCCAAGGTCACTTTTCCAGATCCGTTTTCTTTTCGGGCTTGCCCAGCTCGGGCGGCTGCTTGGCCTTCCAGTCATCCAGCAGAGAAATGATCTTGTCTTTCATTTCCCTTGGGGACTTGTCCTTGCCAAAATACTTTTCCAGTTCCGCACTATTGATGATCACCTTGTCTACCTCCTTTTTCTCCTGTGACAGAATACCGTCGATCACATCGCCGTTGAGCTTGCCGTCCTTGTCCAGTTCCCGCATTTTCTGCGCCTGTGACAGCGAGGGCGAGGACTGCTGCCCCTCAATGGATACGGCGATATACCTCTGATTTTTGGGGCGGATGAATGAGATCTCCACCGCCGGGGTGAACGCCAGCTTTTTCTCGTCTACCATTTTCTGCAAATCCGGCACAAGCTCGGTCAGGCGGATATACCGCTGCACCTGTTTATAGTTCATGCCGTTGCGATCTCCCACGACCTGCGTGGAGCGTTTTCCGGCGTCCTTGTCCTCCTCGCCGGGGCGGGAGCCTTGGTGCTTGATGGCCTCCACCTGCATTTTGAGTGACTGCGCCTTTTCCGTGGGCAAAATGCGCTCACGGTGGCGGAGGTTGTCATCCGTCATGGCAAGGATGGCTTCATCGTCCGTCATGTTGCGGACGATACACGGCATATTCGCAAATCCGGCAAGCTCGCTTGCCCGCTGGCGGCGGTGGCCTGCGATGATCTCATAGCCGCCATCCTCACGGGGACGCACCAGCGCAGGCTGATTGACGCCTACCGCCTTGACCGACTCCACAAGCCCCTGCATTTCCGCATCGTCCCGAACACCAAAGGGGTGATTTTTGAACGGATGCAGGTCAGACAGATTGAAATAGACAATCTCCTCTTTTACCGGTCGAGTGGCGTCACGGGGCGCAGATGGCTCCGGCGTGACCTCCGCACCAGCGGGAGCGCCGCCCTTATCCACGGCAGGCTTCTCCGGGGCGGGCTTGCTTTGGGACTTTTTGTCCCGAGGTTTGGGCGGCTTTGCCTTATCGGGAGCGGCCTTGCCATCCTTGGGCGGTCGGCCTCTGCCGGGTTTGGCGGGCTTGTCCTTTTCGGTGGGCGGCTTCTGCTTGACCGCCTTTTTCTCCTCCTTGGCCGCCTCGTCACGGGCAGCGGAAAAATCCACCACCTTGCCGGAATGTGCCAGGGCGGGATTGTCCTTGCCGGGATCAGGCGGCTGCGCCTGCTCCTCTTCAACCTTGGGGGTATCGGGAGCGGCAGGCTCCTCCACCTCAGTGCGGGTAACAGCGTCGGCGGGATCAGGCACGACCTCGCCCATTTCAAAGAGCGCCGCCTGCCCCTCGTGCTCCAGCATGACCGTCTTTGCGTTGGTCAGCACAGGCTCGGGAGTGGGCTGCTCCGGCACGGCGGTATTTTCTACCGCGGGAACGGGAGCCTCGGCGGGCGGGGCTGCCTCGGGAATATTTTTCTTATCATCTGCCATTTGCAAACCTCCTTTTTATGGCATGAAAAAAAGCCAGTCCGCAGACTGGCCGGGTGGAAGTGACCTCCCTTCATGGTTTTATATATGAAAACGCCGCCCGTTGTCCTGCTGGGCGGCGTTTTAAACAAATTTATGTCGACACATTTTCTACTGTATGTTATAATTCTCCTATAGATTTGAAACTGAAAAAGTGGGAGATTGTAATGAATAGCGATAGATTAAAAGAATGTACGAATCTTTCTGCCGAAATTTTGAAAAACATTGAACTCTCTGAAATTCCACTAACGAATATCATCTTAAAAGGGCTGCGGTTATGCCGCCTAATGAATGATACTGATGGGATTCTATTATTTAGCTTTGAATCATCAGGTTATCCTGAAGATGATGATGGAAATATGACAGCAGATGCTTGGCGTATCTCTAAGATTGCCGGAAGGCGTTATTTCAAAAAGGAAGACAAGAAGCGAACTGAATATGCAAACCTGACATTAGTTTCACAATTAGAACAGAATATTGAAACTGGTAAAATGAGAATTCAAGCGGCACATGATCCGACCTCATATTCGGGAGATATTACTCCACTCGCTATTGCTCATACAAAAGGCGGACAAGAACGCCTGGCTATTGCAAATGACATTGCATCACAGACCAAATGGATTGGAAAAATTAGCGGAAAGTTGTATGACTATGTATTAAATATATATAGCCGTCTTCAATATGGAAATATTATGGAGGACATTTTTACAGAGTCCCGGATTTCTACAAATGAAAAACTAATGGAACTATGTCCAGATTCAATCAGAAAATTTATCTCCGTATATGAAAATATGGACTCTGATAATCCAGAGGATTGGGCCAATGCAATTCACTCATGTAGGCGAATCCTAAATGATTTTGCGGATAGTATATATCCACCGAGCGATGATCCAATCACACTTAAAAATGGGAAGACAATAAAAATTGGAAAAGATCAATATATAAATCGCCTCATACAGTTTATCGCTGGTAAATCCGATAGCAAAACATACTCATCAGTTGTTGGTGCAGATTTGCAAAGTATAGGTGAAAGGCTTGACGCGATAAACAACGCTGTTTGCAAGGGGACTCATACTGACATTACAAAAGATGAAGCTTCGAGATATTTAATACACACATATCTTTTGATTGGCGATATTATTCATCTGATGTAGAAGAGTATTATCGAGTATCTGGTAAAATTCGATTTTAGAATAAATACCTCTTGCCGACTGCCAGAAAACCGTTGATATATCTGTGTTTTCTGAAATCCTATAATTACACTCCGACCATAAGTCCACCGTAATTTTGATAGAATTACGGTGGACTTTTTCTATGCCCAAAAACCGTTTGAAATCAGGCATTTCGGCTGTTTCAGCGCATAAGTGAACCCCGCTGCAGGCAATTCTGCGGCGGGGTTTTGTGCGTTTTACGTTTTTTGTGGTGAGTTTGGCCAAAGTAAGCGTTAAATTTATGGGTATTCGTTGAATTTTAGGGTATTCGTTAAATCATTGCCTTTTTCGCTAAAATGTACCCCATAAAGTGGACACTCTAATTGTGCGAAGCCCAAGGGCTGGGGAATTAAAAAGTTTGAATACCAAACTATAGACAATTTCCTCGCTGCCCACGAAAATGTGCGTCAACTCGGTTGTCTCGTTGATATAGGTTTCAACAACCTATTTCAGCCTTCTCATCTCATACCCTAACACAGTAAGGAAGGATATACCTCCCAAAGGGCGCAAGAAGCACCCTCTGGGAATATGGTACATCTTCGGAACGGAACGCACAAGGTCAATAGAATTGCTCGATTTCGCGGATTTCGCCAGTGTCAACATCCTGAAAAATATACTTAACGCCGTCCGGAATTTTCGATCTGCTGATGTACTGCATTGGTGAGTTCTTTCCCATGGGCCATTCGCCTCCTTGAATCCAGTAGGGACGTTTCGAATGCTCGATGTGAAATGCCTTTTTAAGATTTTCCCGTATTTCCTTGATACGTTTACTTTTGGGGGACAGCGAAAGTGCCTCACGGACAATTTGTTCAAGGAGCGATGCAACTTCGGGACCTTCGTAATACTCTCCAACAGCTTCAAGATACGTATTATATGCGTCATTATAATATGTCGTACAGTTTAAGCTCGGTGAATAAAAACAATATGCGCTTTTAATCATGCTAAAGATATTCAGACTCTCTCCTAGCGTTCCATCCAAATGGCACAGCGTGAGGATAAATCTTAAATAATCAAAGTCATATTTTTGCAGAACATCGTAAGAGACATTTTTCCAAAACGGATGTTCTTTATTTGCTATTGCACTCTGTGGAACAAGATTTCGAATTGTCTCCTGAACATTTTGATCTGATTTGAAAAGATCCATGAATGCACACATATCCATTTTGCCGGTGAGCATTTTCTCTATTGCGGTCATAGCATTTGCCCTCCTTGTATTATAGAGTAGTGTTTGCTGGGGTGGTTTATATGCAACTCTGGAAAAGATAATTATTCTCCAAACCATATCCGCAATACTTTTCCGTCTTTCTTTTGCATTGCTATGTTGCAATCTCCTCCAAGCATAATATGATTAGAATTCTTCCCAAAAGATACTATCCATATTTCATCTTGGTTATCGTAAAAGACGGATTGTGGCACATATTCCTTTGCATCTTTGCTTTTTTCCATTCCATCAAAAATAGCTTTTGCTATTTTGAGTGCGGTCTCTTCATCAGGTATTACCATTCCTCCATAAGTTCCAATAGTTTCGCTCCAATTTTTGTCATGATAATTTCCCGATTCATATTTAACCATATCATTCTCCTTTTTGCTATTTCCACAAGCTGAGCAGAATACCATGCTTAGGATAATTGTAAACAATACAAGTGTTCTTTTCATGTTGTACTCACTTTCTATGGCGTAGGCCATGTCATACTACCACAATCGAAATCACATCCAGCAGCAATATGAGCATCCCATGACACTTGAAATTCCGTTACAAGAGAAGAACGCTGCGCATCCGTTAAAGCAATCGGTGATATGCCGCCAATGTTAGTTGTTGATGCAGAAGATAAACTATACCGTTGCAATTCGAGGTTTGGCCCCACCACATATGCATCTATTTTCAAATTTTCAGCAGCTCGTATATCTGCTCCTGAAAAAACATTTGAGTTTGGATGAGTATGAGCATATGCAACAGCTTTAGTTCCTTTTGGTGTTGAATTACCAACAGATGCCGAATGGGGCTTACCTGCTCGTGGCGGATTGTAGTTATATGTGGTTTCTCCTTTAACTGTGCGAGAATATATTTCTGTTGAATATTCATGGCGTATATACGCGCTTGAACTATATACCTGCTCCGAAAAAGCTCTCGCTGCATCGTCAGCCGATTTGTACGGTTCAGGCTTTGGCTCAGGTTTAGCAGAACAGCCGCTTAAAAGCAATGCGCTGCCCAAAACAAGTCCACCAACGAGTAAAGCGGAAATAAAGAATTGTCCCGATGGGTCACAGTTATTTACCGGGTTATTCCCGCAATAGGCAAACATATTGTTTCCAAGTATGCCCTGTCCTGTTGAAACATATCCGTCTGCATTTAAGTACCGACCAACCTCAGGATCGTAATAACGGCTGGATACATAATATAGTCCTGTCTCGGTGTCGTAGTAGTAGCCTCTGTAGCGCAGAGGGTTGATTTGCGCCATTGTGCCTGTGGCGGTGAGGATGTTGCCCCATGCGTCGTAGATGTAGGCGGCCATTTCTTGATACTCAAAGCCGGGGATGTACCAAATCAGCTTCACCACATCGCCTTGCAGATTCAGCACATAGCAGTAAGTCTGAGCGGTAGCGGTGCCGTTTTTGTAAATCAGCGCAAAGGGTCTGCCGGATTCGTCGTAAATGAAATCCAAGACCTTCGCCGTGCTGCCGCTGCCAATCGTTTCTCGCACGACCTTGCCGTTCTGCGTGACATAGGTATGGGTCGTGGTGCTGCCGCCTACTGTGACCTGCTTGGTTTCCCGGATGCCATCAGCGTTGTAGACGTAGGCTGCGGATTTCCTCGATTGCAACATAGCCGCTCTGCGTGAGAACCGCCGTCCCCGCAACAAAGCAAAAGCTCTCAGAGGGTGAATTGCCTGTGCCACTGGAAAAGGTCGTCGATCTTATATTAATTCCTGAAACCCATTGTGCGGGCAGGATTATCCTTCTCCGGCAGCATATTGAAAAGCTGCGCCCCCAGAGTCATCGCACGACTACTCCGGGGGCACAAAGATCATGCCGCAAAGAACTTCCTGCGAAGCAAATATGTGATGATTAAAACTGCCAAGTTAATATAGGCTGCTAAAAGAAGGCGATCATATGTTATTGGAATATTTAGCTTTGAAAGCAACTTCTCAAATGTTGGCGGATTCAGTATTTCAGCTAAAACTCCGAGGCCACCAAAAAGAAATGTAAAAACACCTGATATGATATTTGTCACGAGTAAAGCTGTCTTTAGAAAATCCCTCATTTCAAAGTATACCCCCTTTGCGATGCTCTTTTCACTGGATCGTCGCTAAAAATAGAAACCCCTGTTCTAACCCAAGCTAGTGCGGCAAACGCATAAGGAATCACTTTGCCTCCAGTAGATTTCAATGTTTGACGAATGGTTACAGTCTCATCAAATATCTTGGAAACAGATTTGCTCAGCAGATGATTAAAGGTAATACTTGCTCCCTTCGTAGCAGGCGTGAACCCGACAATTCTCTTTCCATTATCATAAACCGATTCAAAAGAATCCTTCACAATTTGGCTGGTGCTTTTGCCCTCCTGTTTACCCTTCTTTACTTGCAGAGCAACCACCTCCGTTGTCCTTGCTGCTAATGTCGCGGTCGCTGATATCATAGCCACGCCTGCAACCGAACCTGCACCAAAAGTTGCAACGGTTACTACTGTTGCAGTTACAACTGCTGCCGCGACAGCAACAACTGCAACAAGTTTCTTTGCCCATGAAGGCCATTCGCCATTTTCATCATGCAAATTAACTGGATTGTTTACGCAATATGCGAAAAGATTTGCAGATGCCGTTGATACAGAGGAAAGCGTCGTGTACTCAGGGAGGTCTGCATTGATAAACCGATGCAGCACTGGGTCGTAGTAGCGGCTTTGGAGATAATAGAAGCCGGTTTCTATGTCGCGAATGTAGCCGCGGTAGGTCAGGGGGTTCCAGAAGGCGATGGCGCTGCCGCTGGTGTTGTTGACGATCTCGTTGCCATTGGCATTGAGGATGCTCGTGACCGTGCCCCACGCGTCATAGGTGTACTGCGCCGCCGTCGTCCCGCTGGAATTGACCAGCTTCACCACATCACCTTGCAGGTTCAGGACATAGTAATAGGTCTTGAAACTCGCGCCGCCGTCGCTGGAGAAATTGACAGCGAAAGGCAGACCGTTGTTGTCATAGAAAAAGTCCATGACATAGACCTTGCTGCCCTTCGTGGCTTTCTCCCGCACCAGCTTTCCGCTCTGCGTGATATACTCATAGGTCACACCGCCCGCTGATTTCTCGGTGCGGATGCCGTTGGCGTCGTAGGTATAGCTGACCGCTGCGCCGCCTACCGTCAGCTGCTTCAACTGCCGTCCCTGCACCCAGGTCAGATTGGTCATGGTTTTTACGCCGTTGTAGTAGTTCGTCGGATTGCCAATGGCGTCGTAGCCGATGGTCGTACCGTTGACCTTCGTCAGCAGGTCGTTCCAGCCGCTGTCGCCGTAGGTGTAGGTTCTGACCGTTGCGCCGTTCTTCTTTTCCGTCAGGATATTGCCCGCACCGTCATAGGTGTAGGCGTAAGCCGTTGTCGTCGTAGGCGTCGTGGAGCTGCCGGAATATGTGTAATAGGTTGCGCCGGTCAGTTGGCTTTGCTTATCATACGCATATACCGCCAGCGTGCGGAACGGGCTGATGCTTTCCTGAATCTTCGTAATATTGCCCGCCGCGTCGTAGGTGTACTTTGCGCCCTCGAGGATCGTTGCGCTCGACAAGCCGTCGCCGTTTCCCTGGATCACCTTGTAGTACTGCGGCTGCGCCGTTGTCTGTGTCCCGTTGATGTCACGGTAGGCATATTTCGTTGTCAGGACGGTTGCCGAGCCGGAGGTGGCAGCTGCCATTTGCAGGCGCTTCAAGCCATCGTAGGTGTAATTGATCGTTGCGCCTGCCGCCGTCTTCATGCTGCTCAGCGTGCCGTCCGTGCTGCTGTAGGTGTAGGAGGTCGTATAGTCTGTGCTGCCTACATTGTAGTTCTGCGCAACCAGACGGTTCGCTGTGTCATAGAGGAGCTCCGTGCGCTGAGCCGTGGTTGACCCGTTCATCTCGCGGCTGCGGATCAGCCGCCCGAGACTGTCGTACTCGTAGCTGTAGACAGAAGTGACCGTGCCTTTCTTGCGCAGGCTCTCCGTTGCCAGACTTCCCTCTGCGTTATAGGTGTAGAGAACCTCAATCCCAGTATCATTATACTGCATGCTGGTTACTCTGTCAAATATATCATAGGTATAGCTGACAGAATGCCCGTTTCCGTAGGTCATTTTGGTCAGGTTGCCATTGTTGTTCGCATAAGCATAGGTGGCAAGTGTCCGCGTGCCGCTGTAGCTTGTACCGTCGGTTGAGGCAGAAACCGCAACGCCTGTCATATTGCCCCAATTATCCTGTGAGAAGCCGTATTGCTGCCATTTGGCAACGCCATTGCGGAAGGTCTTGCGGGACAAGCTCGAAAGCGCGCCTTTCTGGTAACCGTAAGCTACCGCCACGACGCCGTTGATGTAGGTCTGGTTCGGGCGATCATTCGCGGCAACATATGTGTGATTTGTCACAACCGAGCCGCCGGCTTGCGACGGGTCCGGAGAGGAAACGCTCGCCAGCAGCTCCTTCGTTGTATTGTATGTGTAGGAAGTCATCGTCCCGTTGACATCCGTGGTAGAAGCGGTATGATTGCGGTCGGCAGTCAGCGTTCCTTTGCTTATAAGGGCTTTCGTGTTAGACGCGCTCAGATGGCTTTGCGTAATATTGCCGGAGGAATCATAGGTATACTCGTTGGTAAGCCCACCGCCGGACTCTGTTTTCACATCGTGCTGGCTGTTATAGGTGTAAGTGTACTTTATACCGCTCATCGCCGTATAAGAGGTGAGATCTACGCCTGAGGTATTATAGCCGTAGCTTTCCGTTCTGGTGTCCGTCTGTGTCGCTGCGGAAAGGTTGCCCTTTTCGTTGTAGGTATATGTCTGCACCGGCTCCTGCCGCAGAGAGATGTTGTCAAACCATGCCGTGCCGGAGTTGTAGTCATAGGCGCAATAGATGATGATTTTTCTTACCGTTTTGCCGCTGCGCTTGGGTACGATGGTTCCGACTGCGCATTGCCAATCCTGCCCCGACCATTCAAAGGGAACGCTTTGTGTTTCGGCGGTGCTGGTATCTGTATAGAAAATTTCTGCAATCAGACCGAAATAGCGCTGCCCCCATGCGTATTCCCGCGCGGAGTTCGGCGCGGCATACTCTGCCAATGCCCAGCCGGAGAGCAGGAAGGTCGTGTCGGAAGAACAATTCAATGTAATAGTCTGACTTGCACGCCGGATGGCATTCTGACTTCCAGTCACTTTCATGCCGGATGCACCAAAGGGCTTTAATGTGGTAGTGAGAGACGACTTGCTCATGCCGTTGATTGACCAGTTGCCGGACAGCGTGTTCTCAAAACTTCCGTTTTGCAGCAGATTATAGGTCGAGGCGGCTTCCGCCTGCTCTAATTGCAAGTCGTCCAGATAGGCCGTGCCGTTGCATCCACTGAGCTTGAACAGGAAACGGTAGGTGCCGCTCTTTGCCGGTGTGTAGGTTGCGCTGACGCGCTGCCAGCCGTCCTCCATAGCGGCGTTTGGCTTGGCGTCCGTGAGCAAATGCGTTTCCAGCGTCGTGCCGCTGCTGTTCTGCACAAGCAGCTCCAATTTCGCACCGCCGTTCCAGTTCATATAGGAACTGGCGGAAAAATAGGCTGACAGCGTGTAGGGCTTCCCACCGGTCAGCGATGCGCTGCGGTAAATTCCGGCGTAGTTGCTGCTTGTCGCACTGGAAGAAAGGTAGAGATTTAGTCCACCTGTACCATGACGGCGGTTCTCATCGTTTGTGATAGTAGTTCTTGCAGCGGCACTGGCGTTTGCGCTGCAAGAGGAAGTCCAGCTATCTGTGCTCTTTTCAATACCACCGTCTATGAGCAGATTGACTGCTGTCATACCGGATGAACCTATGTCGAGCGTGCGATTATTCTTGCGACTTGTTCCACTGTTCTGCACATAGGAAGCCGCCGAGCTGCCAAGGACCTCGGTGCTGTCCGTATTGGTCGTGTAGGTGCAGACTGTACGGCCCCAGTTGTCGAAGATCACTTCCTGCCGCAAATCGTCGCTTGTTTCTTTTTTATACATGGCATATTCGCAAATCCGGCAAGCTCGCTTTCCCGCTGGCGGCGGTGGCCTGCGATGATTTCATAGCCGCCATCCTCACGGGGACGCACCAGCGCAGGCTGATTGACTCCTGCCGCCTTGACCGACTCCACAAGCCCCTGCATTTCCGCATCGTCCCGAACACCAAAGGGGTGATTTTTGAACGGGTGCAGGTCTGCCAAATTGAGATAGACGATTTCCTCTTTCTCGGCACGGGTAGCATCACGGGGCGCAGATGGCTCCGGCGTGACCTCCGCACCGGCGGGAGCGCCGCCCTTATCCACGACAGGATTCTCCGGGGCGGGCTTGCTTTGGGACTTTTTGTCCCGAGGTTTGGGCGACTTGGCCTTATCGGGAGCGGTCTTGCCATCCTTGGATGGGCGACCTCTGCCGGGCTTGGCGGCCTTATCCTTTTCCGTGGGCGATTTCTGCTTGACCGCCTTTTTCTCCTCCTTGGCCGCCTCCTCACGGGCGGCGGCAAAATTCACCACCTTGCGGAATGTGCCGGGGCAGGATTGTCCTTGCCGGGAGCGAGCGGCTGATCCTGTTCCTTTTCGGTTTTGGGTACTTCGGGAGTGGCAGGCTCCTCCACCTCGGCGTGGGTAACCGCGTCGGCGGATTGGGTACAGCTTCGCCCATTTCAAAGAGCGCCGCCTGCCCCTCATGTTCCAGCATGACCGTCTCTGCGTTGGTCAGCGCAGGCTCGGGAGCGGGCTGCTCCGGCACAACGGCATTTCCTACTGCGGGAGCGGGTGCCTCGGCAGGCGGGGCTGCCTCTGGAATGTTTTTCTTATCATCTGCCATTTGCAAACCTCCTTTTCGTGGCATGAAAAAAGCCAGTCCGCAGACTGGCCGGGTGGAAGTGACCTCCCTTCAT
>ERZ791923.2940-NODE-2940-length-14067-cov-3.081573_pt1 | contig 14067 bp, 7 predicted proteins | sample MGYA00510133_ERZ791923 | MGnify/ENA primary metagenome ERZ791923 (study PRJEB30046, sample SAMN00792106) | human gut metagenome | study: EMG produced TPA metagenomics assembly of the A metagenome-wide association study of gut microbiota in type 2... | reverse complement strand
GGTAGGTCTTTGGGGTTATGGCTGAAATCGGCATCCATTTCGAATATATATTGGTAGTCGCGTTGCAAAGCCCATTTGAATCCGGCTATGTAGGCCGTACCCAGTCCCAGTTTTCCCTTACGCTCCACCATAAACAGGCGGTGGGGAAATTCGCGTTGCAAGTCTTTTACGATGGCGGCTGTGCCGTCGGGAGAACCGTCTTCAATGACAAGTATGTGGAATCCGTGTTCCAGGGCAAAAACGGCACGGATGATATTCTCGATGTTTTCCCGTTCATTGTAGGTGGGGATGATGACAATACTGTCTGATGTCTGCATATTCATTGAAAATAGATGGAGCTTGTTATTGGGAACAAAAGTAGTGCTTTTCTATTACTTACAGATAAAACTAAGGATTATTTATGTATTTTTGCAACGGAAATTCGTTATGGAACATTTATGAGTTTACACAGATTATCGGTTTCTCTTAATCTGTGTGACTTTGTGTAATCTACGGTGAACTAAAAAAGACAGCAATGATTATTACCGAACTACAACAATTATACGCCACCCACCCCAATGTAGAAGGCATGTGCAAGTTGCTAAAGGACAATTCCGTCCGTCATCTCTATTGCAGTGGTTTGTGCGCCTCTGCCGCCTCACTGTTTTCATCCGTGCTGGTGCAGCGGGCGGAATGTCCGTTTGTCTTTATCCTCGGCGATTTGGAAGAGGCGGGATATTTCTACCACGACCTGACACAGATTTTGGGAACCGGACAGGTGTTGTTTTTTCCTTCTTCTTTCCGCCGTGCCATAAAGTACGGCCAGAAAGATGCGGCTAACGAGATTCTCCGTACGGAAGTGCTGAGCCGTTTGCAAAAGGGAGAAGAGGGGTTTTGTGTAGTTACCTATCCGGATGCGTTGGCGGAAAAAGTTGTATCCCGTAAGGAACTGGGAGATAAAACCTTGAAGCTTCATGCCGGCGAAAAGGTGGATATGGACTTTGTTACGGAAGTGCTGCGCAGCTATGGGTTCGAGTATGTGGATTATGTGTACGAGCCGGGGCAGTATGCTGTGCGCGGCAGTATTATCGACGTCTTTTCCTTTTCGTCCGAGTTTCCTTTCCGTATCGACTTTTTTGGAGATGAGGTGGAGAGTATCCGTACTTTTGAAGTGGAGAGCCAGCTTTCCAAAGAGAAGAAAGAGGAGATTGTCATTGTCCCCGATTTAAGCCGTAGCTTGGAGCAAGGGGGGAATGGTGGCATGGTTTCTTTCTTGGATTTTCTGCGGCCGGATACCTTGCTGGCGATGCGTGATTTCCTTTGGTTGCGGGAGCGTATTCAGGTCGTCCACGATGAATCGCTTACCGCACAGGCTATTGCAGCCTGCGAAGCCGAAGAAAACGGTGCAATCTCTCTGGAAGGTAAGTTGATTGATGGAGGAGAGTTTACTTTGCGTGCCCTTGATTTCCGCCGCATGGAATTCGGTACGAAGCCCACCGGAACGCCGGATGCGACAGTTGCATTCAGCACCGTTGCACAGCCTATCTTCCATAAGAATTTCGACTTGGTGGCAGAAAGTTTCCGCGACTATCTTTCCCGCAACTATACCCTCTATATATGCAGCGACAGTCTGAAGCAGACCGACCGTATCCGCGCTATCTTTGAAGACCGGGGAGATAATATCTCCTTCACACCCGTTGAACGTACCCTGCATGAGGGTTTTGCCGACGATACGTTGCGTCTCTGCATCTTTACCGACCACCAGCTTTTCGACCGTTTCCATAAATACAACCTGAAAAGCGATAAAGCCCGCAGTGGCAAGGTGGCCCTGAGCCTGAAGGAGCTGAACCAGTTTACCCCTGGAGATTACGTGGTACATACCGACCACGGCGTGGGGCGTTTTACGGGATTGGTACGTGTTCCCAACGGAGACACTACGCAGGAAGTAATGCGCCTGGTCTATCAAAATGACGATGTGGTCTTTGTCTCCATCCACTCTTTGCACAAGGTTTCCAAGTACAAAGGCAAAGAAGGTGAAGCTCCCCGTCTCAACAAATTGGGAACCGGTGCGTGGGAGAAACTGAAGGACCGTACCAAGACCAAGATTAAGGATATAGCCCGCGACCTGATAAAACTCTATTCGCAACGGCGCGAAGAGAAAGGCTTCCAATACAGTCCCGACAGTTTCCTGCAACGGGAGCTGGAAGCGTCTTTTATTTACGAGGATACCCCCGACCAGAGCAAGGCGACTGCCGACGTAAAGGCGGATATGGAAAGTGCCCGTCCCATGGACCGGCTGGTATGCGGCGATGTAGGATTCGGCAAGACCGAGGTTGCCATACGTGCCGCTTTCAAGGCGGTGGCGGACAACAAGCAGGTTGCCGTTCTCGTTCCCACCACTGTCCTTGCCTACCAGCATTTCCAGACTTTCAAGGAGCGTCTGAAAGGTTTGCCTTGCCGTGTGGAATATTTGAGTCGTGCCCGGACGGCGGCACAGACTAAATCCGTTGTCAAAGGTCTTGCGGGGGGGGAGGTGAATATCCTTATCGGTACGCACCGCATCTTGGGCAAGGATGTTAAGTTTAAAGACCTCGGCCTGCTGATTATCGATGAGGAACAGAAGTTCGGCGTTTCCGTCAAGGAGAAACTCCGCCAGTTGAAAGTAAACGTGGATACCCTGACCCTGACCGCCACTCCCATTCCCCGCACTTTGCAGTTCTCCCTGATGGGTGCGCGCGATTTAAGCGTTATTCAGACGCCGCCTCCCAACCGTTACCCCATTCAGACGGAGGTGCATACTTTCGGTGATGAGATTATCACTGATGCCATTAACTTCGAAATGAGCCGCAACGGACAGGTGTTCTTTGTAAACAACCGTATCTCCAATCTTTCGGAACTGAAAGCGATGATAGAGCGCAACATTCCCGATTGCCGTGTCTGTATCGGTCACGGACAGATGGAACCTGCCGAACTGGAGAAGATTATTCTCGATTTTGTCAACTATGATTATGACGTTTTGCTCGCCACCACCATTATCGAGAGCGGTATCGACATACCGAACGCCAATACCATCATCATCAACCAGGCACAGAATTTCGGTTTGAGCGACCTGCACCAGATGCGCGGCCGTGTGGGGCGCAGCAACAAAAAGGCTTTCTGCTACTTGCTTGCTCCCCCCTTGTCCTCGCTTACTCCAGAAGCCAAACGCCGCCTGCAGGCCATCGAGAACTTCTCCGATTTAGGTAGCGGTATCCACATTGCCATGCAGGACCTCGACATCCGCGGTGCGGGTAATATGCTCGGCGCGGAGCAAAGCGGTTTTATTGCCGATCTGGGCTACGAAACTTATCAGAAGATATTGTCCGAAGCCGTACGTGAGCTTAAGACAGACGAATTTGCCGACCTCTATGCTGATGAATTGAAAGGCGACGGTACTATCAGCGGCGAGCAGTTTGTTGACGAATGCCAGGTGGAAAGCGATCTCGAACTGTTGCTGCCCGCCGCTTACGTCACCGGTAGCAGTGAACGTATGCTGCTCTATCGCGAATTGGACGGATTGACGCTGGACAGAGACGTAGATGCTTTCCGTGCCCGTCTCGAAGACCGTTTCGGACCTGTTCCGCCCGAAACGGAGGAACTGCTCCGCATCGTTCCCCTACGCCGTCTTGCAGCGCGTCTGGGAACGGAAAAGGTGTTCCTTAAAGGCGGTCGCATGACGCTGTTCTTTGTTTCCAATCCGGACAGCCCTTACTATCAGAGCCTGGCTTTCGGCAAAGTCATCGCCTACATGATGAAATATACCCGCCGTTGCGACCTGCGTGAGCAGAACGGCAAGCGGAGCATGGTGGTGAAGGACGTCACTACCGTGGAAGAGGCTGTGTCGGTGTTACAGGAGATTGTGGCGATGCAGGTGGAAGAATGATTCTATTGGCTTACGACTTTATTCTAAATTCCGGAACATGAGTTGACATCGGCCATGCGGGCAAAGGAGCAATATGCTCGTGGAGAATATATCTTTGTTTATTATTGATATAATGAGAGAAGTCTTCAAAAACGGATTCGATATGCTCCGTTCTTGAGGACTTCTCTGTATATAAGCGGTAACCGGATATCCTCAACTATTTGAGTGCATCCGTAAAATGGTCTCCGTACTGAGCGGTATTGTAAATGATTGCCCACAATGAAGCCCATAGTATTCCGCGGCCGTAGTATTTGTTGTCGGTGGTACTTGCCAGCGCACTATAAGTCGGTGTCCAGGTATTGGTATGCTGGCTGTCGCCGATAACTATAATTCGCCTTTGCAGGTCGACAGACAAGGAACATCCGTAACCGGGCACTTCCAGTACATGGGTTACTCCGGTAGGCGTGTCAAAGCTTCCGCTTATCCCGTCTCTATAAAACAAGGCGGTGAAGTCAATGGATTGCGACGGATTGTAATTGCTGAACGGTCCGTTTTTGACAATATAATCCCATACAGGATCGTTGGAATGAGTTCCGACCCAAATTGCAGATACGCTACTGTTGCTCTTGTAGGTATATCCCAATGAGGCGATCTTGGTGAACAAGGCCTGATTATCCGCGACACTGTTGTCAAGAGTGATTACGGCAATTCTGTTCTTGCCGGGACTGCTCTTGAGCCAAGTAAGCAGGTTGTCATAATAATTTGCAATTCTGCTTGTGTATGTTCCCGAGAAGAGAATGTTCACATTGTCCGGAATGTCTGCGCCTACTCCCGCATTGTTATTGTCGCTGTTCGGCAAAGTCGGTACTGCCGGAGTATAGACTATTCCTTGAGGACCGAAGAATGTGCCGTAATTGCCGTATTCGCGGAATGTGCTGAAAATGCCGTTGCCGAGTGAACCGTAGCCACCGGAAAGATTGGCGGTGTTAATTGCTATGGGCTGAAGCACCGTTCTTACGATAGCCAGACGGATTGTTACTGCCGTTCCGGCCAAAGTGAGTTTTACATTATAGGTGATGTTCCGGTTGGCGTCCTTGTACAGTGTTTTGGGAAAATTGACCTTGAATTTGGTACTCATGGTGTATTCGCTTCCCCAAGACATCTCCGTACCGTTTTCGCCGGTCATTTTTATATTGTACGCATGAGCCGTTGCCGGTTCGGGTTGTTCCAGTTCGGCAATCCATCGCATCCCGCTACCGCCTTGCAGAGTTATAAGTTGGGTCTCGTCCGCATTTTCGGATATGTAAAGCGTGTTGCCCGGAACTCCTGTACCGAATGACATTGGTTGCTGGCTGATGTCGATTACATGAGACTTCACTCCGGGAGAGGCTTTCAAAGCCAGATAGAGCCGGGCTTTCAGGATACTGTTGCCTTCATTATGACTTTTGGCCTTTACGGTGATACGGTTGAGCTTGGGATCGGACGCATCGTGCGTGTCCTTTACTTCAAAGGCTGCCGCATCGTTGCCTTCAAGCACGTATTCCCATTCGTTGACGGTTGAGCCGTCTGCCGTCAATCCGGGGTTGACAAGGAACGAATTGGTATTGTTGCCGGTGATTGTCAGTTCACCGTCGTATTCAAAGTCGATGGAAGCAATATCCGGTGTCAGCGTAAATCCGGGCACACCGTCCTGAATCAGTAACATGGTGCCTTGTACCGAAGGGTCTTCTTTCAAGCTGACCACCATAAAACCATAACGCGGACTGATACTTGTGTTGCCGGTATGGGTATAGATGGGAATAATGTTGTTTACAGCTTTACTACTGTCGTAATCGGTTACGGCGGCGGAACCCGTTTGGGCAAAAGAGAAGAATGCACCGGCTCCCGGGGGATAGATGCTTGCGCTCCACTCTCCCGAACTCTTTACTGCAATGGGAGATACAGCCACACCGGCGGTATTGCCAAAATGGGAAATGGTTTTCGGGTTCAGTTCCAGATAGAGGTCTCCGCCTTCCAACTGTACCACGTCTATGGTCGCTTTCAGATTGCCGAAAGAGAGTTCTACGATTCCGCTGCACCGGTCTTTTACATTGTCCAGTGCAGTGGCCGATACGGTCAGTGTTTTGCCGTTCAGAGTGGCGGACAGACCGTTGTCCAGCACCTTTTTGCTGATGGATAACGTCCCTTCGCCAAAAGTGAATATGCCCAAATCATAACTGCCGCCATTGGGGGTGAACAGAACTTTTTTGGAAGGTATGGCCAGAATGTTGTCACCATCGAATTGCACCGTGCCGTGGCTGTCCATATCCCAGTAGTTGATGGAGTAACTTAAAGAAGTCAGTGCGCCTTTATAGGCTTCCAGTTCGGTGGCATATCCTTCTTTCTTTACGGAATTGACGGTGAGTTTGTACACATTATTGCGTTTGAGCGACTGTCCCGATTCCAGCGGGTGTACATTGACGCGGTGATACGATGCCGTACCGCTCTGCTTGTTTCTTACTTTGATGATGAGGCAGGTAGTCACCTGGTCGTTCTGTTTGGGGGCGGGTACATAGTTTTCGTATGCGTATAGTTTTCCTACAATGTCGGCACCGGCTTCGCTCTCCACTCCGTAGAGTCTTGCAATTCGTTTCGCCGCTTTGTCGAAAGCAGTAGGCTCTCCGTTCCACACAAAGAGGGAAGGGTATCCGTTCCATACGGAAACGGATTCAAGCGTATATCCTGCCGCCGAGTTATACACGTCGAAACGGGCAACGGAACGTTGCAATACTATGCTGATTTTAGTATCTTCCGATTCTTTTCTAAGCGAAGCGCTCATAAGCAATGCTTCGCTCACTATCGGTTTTGTAATATATTCGGGGATATCTGCGGATGTACCTGCCATAAAAGCCTGTACTTCCGCCCGGGCTGTTTTGAAGTTGCTGTTCTTAATGGCGTTTTTCCAGTCGTCCATACTTTGCGAACCGTCTGTGGGCAGATAGTTGCTTCCCATATTGGCTACAGCTAAAATATCATAAGCATCTGTCGTTTTTAGTCCTATATCCGAAAAGTCGAATACAATATCGGTATTCATCTCCAAGGGAGAGCCGGATGCAGAGGTCAGTTCTTTCCAGCCTTTGAATGTGCCGGTACCGTTACCGTTTGATTCGAAGAAAATCAAATCGAGCGTTTTTATATTCTCTTCCCCGGCTTCCGGTGCGATGGCCGCACGTGTAGCCAATCCGCTGGCGGGGTCTTGTACACTGAAGCTGATAGTCAGTTTTCTGTTTTCTTGTGGAATGAGCCCGCTATCGTCTTCCAAATTGCAAGACGTGAAAACGGCCGGTATCAGAAGAAAAGCATACCATAATATTTTTCTCATTATGTTGATTGTTTTTATTGTAATGATGTTATATAATTATTCTCCTAAATCGGTGCTGATGTCGCCATCCAGTTCCCAGTCGTTCTGCCCTTGATTATACAGGTGTATTTGTATTTCCAGTCTGATTCGTCCGGAAAGCAGTACGATTGTATCGGAGTTGGTACCGGCGGAGTTTTTATCGTAGTCTCCCAAAGCCGTTATTTTCAGTCCGGCAGGATAGCCGTCGGCATCGTTCACAAACAGGGCTTCGAAGCGGTTGTTGCGGATGCCGTTTGCGATGTTTGTGGCAGGCCCGTTTAGGTCCGTTTTAAAAGCCATGGTAATAGCTTCTGACAGGATGTTGCTTTTCATGCCGATAGTAACAGCAGAGTTTGCCTTGCGGTATAATACCGCTTCACGCTTTTCCGTCCACAAGTAGTAATTGCCGCTTGTTCCCATCTGTCCTTCCGTCATGTCCCATTCTATGATGTTGACATTGATATGGACGGAAGGCTGGCTGGCGGCTGTTTCCTTATCCGTATATCCCGGACCGTCGGCAGAATTGATATTGAATACATACTTCTTGTTCCGTATGATTTTGATGAGCTTGTCTGCATCGGTATCTTCAAAATCAACGGGGTAATAGCCTTTCGTTCCTTTGTATTCGGCTCCGATGACGAGGCGGGTATGCTTCTTGTCTGCAGTTTCGTTCTCCGTATCGTTGTCGTACAGATAAAGCTTGTTGGCAATGGAACGGTTGGTGCTGTTGTAGCTGTCCGATTCCAAAGTCAGGCCGGTCTGCATATCTGCGGGTGAAGAGGCTTCCAGAGCCTGCCCATCTGTAACATTAGCAGGGACATTGCCTAAGAAGCCCTTGTCGGGCACATGAAACAGGGTGATGTCTTTTAATATAAAATAGTCGATGCCATTGGCTACATACACATCTACTGATGCGACCGAACGGGTCAGGCTCAGTAGCGGCCAATAATTGATTACACGGTCGTTTACATCCTGCTTCTTCAGCATTCCCCACATGGGCAGGCTGGTAAAAGCTGTATTTTCCTGGAGCAGCCTTTGAGGGTTTGCATCAACCAAGGTTTTTCGAAAGACTTCCCAATCCGCCTGCTGCCTGTATTGTTCTTCCGTGGCTTTATCGGGAAGCATTTCTCCGATGAAGCTACGGCAATTGGCCAAGAAATAGGCATCGTAGTCTTTGCCTACGGGAAGAGTCGTCCGCAACTTTCCGTTTATCTTGAAAGTCGCCCGCCAACATATAAACTTTCCGTTGGAATCGAAAAGCAATATATCCAGATTATCGATGATGTTTTCGTCCGGAGTGGCTGACGGGACATTGCGGGGCGTTCTGTCCGCTGCAACAGTAATTTCCACTTCGGATTCGTCCGAAGCGTACGTAATGGGAGTTTCGTCTTCAATCCTTGACTGACACGACCAAAGTCCTGCCAATGCGCATATTGTTAATAGTATAAATGATTTTCTCATATTTTTACCCTTTTTTTATTAAAGTACAGTCACCGCCTTACGAATCTGCCATGAGCCGACTGTAATAATTGCTTCCATTTTCGTCGGTCTGATTACAACATTGATTTGTGCGCCTCGTTGCGCTTGAGTCTCCGTATCTACGCTCAGGCAGGCTGCTCCGTCTTCAAGAATCGTGACAACAATGTTGTCTCTCTGCCCGGTTGCCGAATCGACGGAAGCAGGCATGACCTTGTTCTCCGCAACGTATTCATTGCTGCTCTCTATATAGGCGAAGCTGTCTTCTATCACAATCCTGCTGCCGTTTTGTTTGTCTTCAGCAATATTGTATGAATGGGATGAACCGTAAATGGCTATGCTGAGTGTTCCGGGGTATCGGGTTGCGAAGCTGCTTCCTTCTTCTATGGTGACGGAAATGCTGCATAACTGTTTTTGGACATCGACACTGAGAATACGGTTTTCCTGTCGGTTGTGGGTAAACGCCATACTTCTCAGGAAGAGTTCCTGCATGGAACCGTTATAGGCAGATGACAGCCTCGTGGCATGTTCGCCCATACTGAACCTGGCGGTGGAATAGCTTTCATCGTCATGCAATGCGGGGGAAGTCTTTTTGATATCCTCGTTGCCTGTCAATGTCCATGCCACAAGATAGGCATTTCCCGAATAGGACAACTCAAGAGGGTAAGGCTTACCCCCTTTGATGTTTTCATAGGGGATATGCCTTTCATCCATCTTTTTTCCCTGGCCGTCATACAGATATAATTCTATGTCTTCGGCTATGGTTTGGTCAAAGCTGGCCGTGTTGCCGTCATACGTGAAGAGCAGATTCAATGAGCCCTCGTCACAACCTGTGTGAGGACCTTCATGGGTACATCCGGTGAGGGATAATGCCATTGATATTATTAGAATTACTTTCTTCACGATATTTGTACGTTTATAGGTCTACATCTTGGGTTCTGACATCCCACTTGGCTACTTCAATGTCTATTGTAATGCTGCTTTCGGAAGGGTCGATAACAGGTCCTTCTTCTTCGGCTTCTTTCGGAGTACCCCACCCTACGGTAGTGATGTCCTGCATCGTGATGCGGTAAATGCTGTTACGGAATATTTTCCAAGCGTCGTCTTTCAGAAGATTGACTCTCCAGTAGCGGGGCACATCTGAAACTCCTGTGCCAGAGAATGTTCCCTTGATGATGAAAGCCACAACTTCATCTTTGTCGAATACCGTTGCCGCCTGTCCGTTGCTGCCTTGCAGCATGGTAGGAATGTTTTCGTATACATAGACCGGTTTGTCGTAGCCAGCCGGCAGGAAGCCGTTTGATGTTTCGCTGTTATCATCGCTTTTTACGGAATATACGGTCTCTACAGTTGCACCGTCGGGGCTGAATGTAGTTTTGAAGTTGGATGCAGTGGCAAAACGTTCCCAGTTTGTCAGGTTCTCGTATTCAAAAGCCAGTGATTGGTTGAAGCCGTTGATTACCATGTAACCCTTGAATGTCCATTTCAAATCGTTTGGAACGATTTCGGAAGTGCCGAGTCCCAATATTTTAAGCAACTCGGCATCGGGTATTTTTATTTCGTTGGTAGGGGCTACCTTGGGGCTTTCAACCTTACTCAGCAAACGGCGTATGGAAAGGCTTAATTTGTTTGTCTCGCCTTCCACTACATTGGCCGTCCCTTCTGCCGCCATGGCAAACCCGAGGGAAGTACTGATGTCCGAACGGGAGTTTGTGCCATCCAAAGAAAGCTCTTTGTATGAGCTGCTCTTTTTGAAATCGGCCAAAGAGGCAGGGGCGGGGGTTCACCTAAGTTTTGGTTGGCGGCAGTAAGGATGGTCAGACTGCCGGCGTTGACAAGGAATGTGTATTGATTGTCGGATGCCACGCTTGCCGGTTTATAATACTTCTGGAAAGAACCGTCGCTGTTGAAAACAAAGAACTCCAATGAGTTGATGTCGTTTTCGTTGGTTGCGCCCGTTTCTTCTCCTGTCAGTGCACGGGTGTCGGCATTTCCTTTTATATTGACGGTAATGGGGGTTAACTCACCTTTGCCGGGAGTCGGATGATTGTCTGAATCATTGCATGACAGCAATGTGAATGCAGTTGCGGAAACTGCCAAAAGATTTCTTAATTTCATAATTAAAGTTTTGTTAAGTTATTAGAAAAGTGAATTGTATACTCCCTGTCGGGAGTCTTTTTATTTTATATTCTTATTTTTTTCGTAAAATACCTTGATACAGGTGCTTGAACGGAGTGCCGGAAAGAAGTTCTTCAGCATATAACGGTAAGGGACTCCGGCTTTCAGGTACATAAGTTCGTTCTTTCTGCCACGTTTGCCCGAGCTTCCCTCGACGGGAGTGACACTGAGAATATTGAGTACCGTTTCCTTATCCAGCATATCGGATTTACCGACCATCTGGGACAAACCGTACCAGTCTATCTTGCCGTTAATTACTTCGAATGTACCGGAGTCGAGCCGGGTGTGCCGCATCAGATACTTTTTCAATGCAGCGGCGCGAAGCGTTGCAAAGTCGGAGTTTATGCGGATATCGCCATCGGGAGACGCATAACCTGCAATCAGGATATGACTGATGCGACTGTCGGGAGACTGGTTAATCTTCAGGATGATATCGACCAGTAAATCCAGATTCCGACTGTTGTTCCGGTATTCGGGAAGCAGGGTTGCCGAACCAGTTTTAAATAAAATGGAAACAGCATTGCTCCGGTTTTCTTCATCAAATTCGCTTCTCGTGGACTCGTCAGCCAGAAAATCGTAGTCTTGAGCCAGCTTTTCGGCAGTAGTAAGAACAGGTATGACAGTTTCGGCGGTATCGGTAAATTGTACGATTTCCACATCCGGGTCCTGAAGTATTCTGTTGTTGACAACGGCTGTTGTCAGTATGGCTTGTTTGGCGCATAATTTAATGTTGCTTTCAAAGGCAAGTATGCTTCCTCGCATCCAGTCTTCGTATTTCATGGTTGCATTGTACTGTAATGCAGGGGACATCCTCTTCCTTTTGCCGATTATTGCAAAAGAGGGGAACCGTGCTTGATGAACGCCATCGGAAATTACCGGAGTAACCGTAATGCGTTCCGGCTTTCGGGTATTGAACCAGGCGGAAGCACAACTGAAGCTGAGCTCTATACTGTCACCTGTATTCCGCACTTGAATTTGAGTGATGGACAGGTGTCTTCCCTGAGACCCGCTTTCTGTTGATGCCCGGGCATAGGCAGGTATCAGTAGTGAAATGAATGAAATGATGATAATAATAGGATTCATTAGGTTTATATTTCTCCGGATTATTTAATGTTGTAGATTAATGAAATGCCTATTTGGGTGGGCCCGAAATAGGTCTTTTCAGCATGTTCGGACTTGTTACAGCACCAGTCCCTGTTATCTGTCTTGTCGAATGTGAATTGCACGATTCCTATTCCAAGGTAAGCCTCTATGCCCCATCTTTTGGAGAATGCCCAACTGTATCCGTAATTGATTCCGATTCCTGCTCCCCAACCTTCGTAGCGATAGTTCTTATCGAGCATGCTGAATAGGCTATACCCGGCGATATTGTATTTTGTGGCAATGCCATGAATGCCGATAAAATGTCCGTTTGATGCTTCACAAAGCCAATACCTCACTTCGGGTTGCACTAACCAATGTACCAGCTTGTCATTATCGCCTTTTTTCCCTTCACGGTTCCATGGATTATAGCTGCCGACTATGTTGAGGCTTATCTGCGGGGTTATTCCTATTTCCAAACCCAGATTGGGAGTTAAGGTAGCAGCGTACAGGAGATTTGTTTTGAGAGCCAGATTTGTCTTTTCCTTTTTTATTTTTTCCCATGAGGCGGTTGTGTCGATGTCGATCATCACTTCATTGGTCGGCGGACTGTTTTGCGCTTGTGTCCAAGAGTGTGCCGATAATACCCCTATGAGCATAAGCAGAAGTTTATATTTTGAGTATCGGATTCTGTTTTTAATTGTACGCTGTATCATTGCTACTGACTTTTTGTTACCAACCGATTGCTTTTAAGAGAGTGTTGGAGTCCGGAAAGCCGGATACGATGTCCGGTTTTCGTACTTTTATTATTACTAAGTTCAAGAGAAATTTAATTGGTCAGATGGTATTATTGCAAACGGAACAATTAGCTTCTAATGATATGCCTGTATACTAATTTTTACAAATAGCTATCAGGCAATGTCATCTATCAACATCGATAACTATTCATTTGTTTTATGAAAGTAAGTTTATTTTAATAGAAAAGAATGTTTTAACTTATTGAAAGTTGCCTGTCACAGGATATGGATGGTCCGGTTGTCGGTGCTGTTATTTCCCGTACAGCTTGTCAATCAAATCTTTTCGTCCTATCCGTCGCAGTTCATTGATAATATTTCTCCGTTCTTCGGGTTTGTACCAGAAGAAGAACTGACGTTGTGCCAATTTCTCGCGCTGGGTCTTGGCACTGAATACGGGTTCCAGTGTATAGGGGTGGAAACCAGTGTACCATGCTTCGGTAGCAACGGTCATGGGGGTAGGAGTAAAGTCCTGTACCTGTTCCAGATGAAAGTCCAGACGCTTGGTGATGACGGCAAGTTCCGCCATGTCTTCTTCCTTGCAGCCGGGGTGGCTGGAGATAAAGTAGGGGATGAGCTGTTGTCGCAGACCTTCTTCGCGGTTGATACGGTCGAATATCTTTTTGAACTCTCCGAACTGGCTGAATGGTGGTTTGCGCATGATGCTGAGCACCCGTTCCGAGGTATGCTCCGGCGCAACTTTAAGGCGGCCGCTGACATGGCGGACTATGAGTTCGCGGGTGTATTCCTGCGTGCTTTTGTTGGTTTTGGGGTCTTTGCTTTGGTGCAGCAGCAGGTCATAGCGTACACCGCTGCCGATAAATGATTTTTTGATGCCGGGCAGACTGTCTACCGCATGATAAATATCGAGTAGCGGACTATGGTCTGTATTTAGATTAGGACATACTTTGGGGTGGATGCACGACGGGCGTTTGCACTTCTTACACATGGCTTCATCGCGTCCCCGCATCTTGTACATATTGGCAGAAGGACCGCCCAAGTCGCTAAGATACCCTTTGAAATCCGGCAATTCCATTACTGCCTTTACTTCTTTCAATATGCTTTCCTTGCTGCGGCTGACGATAAACTTGCCCTGATGTGCCGAAATGGTACAGAAAGCACAACCACCGAAACATCCGCGATGAATGTTGACGGAGAACTTAATCATATCGTATGCGGGTATGCGTTTGCCCTTATATTTGGGATGCGGGAGACGCGTGTAAGGCAGGTCGAAAGAACGGTCGAGTTCCGCTTCCGTCAAGGGCGCACAAGGCGGGTTG
>ERZ791923.2926-NODE-2926-length-14161-cov-3.545371_pt1 | contig 14161 bp, 7 predicted proteins | sample MGYA00510133_ERZ791923 | MGnify/ENA primary metagenome ERZ791923 (study PRJEB30046, sample SAMN00792106) | human gut metagenome | study: EMG produced TPA metagenomics assembly of the A metagenome-wide association study of gut microbiota in type 2... | reverse complement strand
CGTCTCTCAACACTCGCACCTGAAACGAGCGCGTCTACCATTCCGCCACCTGGGCTTTTGTTCGGCAAAGTTAATGCTTTTTTCTCGCCTGTGCAAATTTTTTTGGAGTTTTTTGGGGAGTGTTTTGTACATTTGGAATTATTATTTTGATTATCAAGCAATTGTGTAAAGACAGAAATAAGGGGGTCAATAGGGCGGCTAAGGGGACGCTGAGCGGCGGACTGGGTGAATAACTTTAGGGCTGATAAAAAAGCTGCGGACGGTCTTATCGTGGCAGACAGGCCTCCCAGCGCGCGGCGGCTTTTATGTGGAGAAGGCCCGACAGACGGCGCGGGGCGCGGCTTGTCGGGCCTATATGGCTTACTCGGTTTATTGGCTTTTGCTTGCTTCTACCGGGGGGCTTGACGGAGATGCGGAGACATCCGCTCCCGAGGTTTATTTCTGCGTCTTGAGGTAGGCGTCAAGAGCTCCGGTCATCGAGGGGTTTTCTTTGGTCGGAGCTTCGATGGCGAGCTCAAGGCCGGCGTCTTTGGCGGCTTGCGCGGTGGCCAGGCCGAAGGTGCCTATCTTCATGTCGGGATGGTCGGCGGCGAGGTTGGGGAAGTTCTTTTTCAGCGAGTCTATTCCGGCGGGGCTGAAGAAGAGCATCATGTCGTAGTCCACGGCTTCGTCGGGGGCGAAGTCGTTGGAGACGGTGCGATACATTACGGCTTTGGTGTATGTTATCTTGAGGCCGTCCATGTCGTGTGCGCCCTCTTTGTGGACGTCCGAGACGGGGAAGAGGAATTTTTCCTTATGGTTTTTGTTGATTGCGGCCTGGAGTTGCGGGTCGTTGAGTTTGCCGTTTTTGCCGAAGAAGATTTTGCGTTTGCGGTATACGATGTATTTCTGCAGGTAGAGGGCGATGGCCTCGGTGGTGCAGAAATATTTCATTGTGTCGGGGATGTTGACGCGTGTTTCTTCGGCGAGGCGGAAGAAGTTGTCGACGGCGGTACGGGCTGTGAAAATAACGGCTGTAAAGTCGGCGATGTTTATTTTTGCCTGACGGAATTCTTTGGATGTGAGGCCTTCTACTTTGATCATGGGACGGAACACGAGTTCCACTCCGTGGCGTTGTGCGATGTCAAAGTAAGGAGATTTTTCGGATGATGGTTTTGGCTGCGAAACTAATATTTTCTTTATCATGTCCGTAAGTTGTGTCGGTTCTACGGGGCGTGTTTCCGCGGCGGTCAGCCGGCGAAAGCTGTTGCCATTCTGAGGGTGAGGAGGAGCGGGATTATTTCCACGGTGCAAAGGTAGTACAAAAATAGGAAATACGCACTAATTTGGCTGAAGAAAATTCTAAAAGTTTTGGAAATGAATATTATTTTTAGGCTTGCGTAAATAATTATGGCCATATATACGAGAGCGGGTGCTGCGGCGGGATAGAATACGGCCATGAGTGCGGGAGCCAGCAGTATGAGTCCTGCCAGGGCCTGCGAGGCGAGGAATCCGCGGCGCCAGAGGCGTGTGTGCAGTTGGTCGGAGAATACATATCCGACAATTGTGTATAAAGGCGGCATTGCGGCGCAGTAGAAGGCGGCGGCGAAGATGCATCCCCAGGCCTGCGCGTTGAAGGCTTCGGGCTGCGGCGGCGCCAGCCCGAAGGTGGTCATCCCGATGTAGAGCATAAGTCCCGTGGCGAAGGCGCACAGGGCGTTGAGCGTTATGATGAAGGAGGTTTCCGACGAGGTGTCGTCGAAGACGTTGCCGCGCGCACGCGTGTCGGTAAGGTCGTGAAAGAGACGCCGCAGGTATTTTATATTGTTCTTGAAGCGCACGCAGATGATGCAAATTACGGCCAGCATCCCGAGGATGAGCCACGAGGCGCCGGTAGTATTGTCGTGCCGCGTTTCTACGGGGACGTCGTGTATTGCCTGGGGTGTGACCACTATGGCGGCCACGGTGTCGGCGGCCGCGGTGTCGCTGTCGGGGGCGAGCGAGTCGGCGCCAAGGGTGTCGGTGGCACCCTTCAGGGTCGATGTGTCGGCTGGTGTCATTGTCATAGCCATTTGTTTTCACGGTACCACTCCACGGATCGGCGTATTCCCTCTTCAAGGCTTACCTGCGGGGAGAATCCGAACTCGCGCTGCGCCTTGGAGACATCGACATTCCAGTTGCGTTGCCTCATTATCTTGTATTTGTCGCGGTTTAGGGTAGTGGGGTGCAACGGGCCTTTGCGGAAGGGGTTGCGCCGGTTCCACCATTCTATCACGGCACAGGCGGCGCCGGCGCCCCATAGAGGCAGCCTGAGGGGGAAGACGGCCCGCTTCCCCAACGCCTTCTGCGCCATGCGGCGGAACTCCTTCTGGGAGTAGCTGCGCGGCTCGGAGATGAGGTAGAGGGAGTCGGCGGGGGCGCGGTCCAGGGCGTCGTATATGGCTCGCACGAGGTCTTCCACGTAGATGAAGGTAAGCGACTGCCTCCGCATCCCCACGGAGAAGTCGAAGCCTCGGGCTATACTCTTGAACATCAGGTAATAATCGCGTTCACGCGGACCGTAGACGCCGGTGGCACGGAAGATGACGTATGGTATTCCGGCTGTCTGGAGCCAAAGTTCGGCCTTCAACTTGGAGGTGCCGTAGCGTGTATTGGGTATCGGGGTGCGCTCTTCGGTGAAGGGGGCATAGGTGCGTTCGTCGCCGGGTCCCATGACCGAAAGCGAGCTCATGTAGAGCAACCGTTCGGGCACCATGCCGCTCTGCTTCAGGGCGCCGGTGAAGTAGCGCAGGTATTCGTAGTTTACGGTATTGAAGTCGGTGAAGGAGATGGCCTTCGTGGCGCCCAGGTTATAGATAATGCAGTCCCAGCATTCCCCTTCGGGGAGTGCTGCGCGGAGCTCTTGGGCGAGTTTTTCCGGCTCACCGAAGGTCAGGAACACGGTCTTGGCCTCCTTCGGGAGGTATTTCAGTGATGTGGACCGGCGCACTCCGGCATAGACGTCGAAGCCGCGTCGCAGCCCTTCGTCGGCGATGAATCCGCCCACGAAACCGCCGGCTCCCACTATGAGGACTTTCTTTCTGTTCTTTTCCATACCTTTTAAACAAATCAGTCGCGTGGCTGGAGCGTGCGGAATTCGTAACCCTGTTCCAGGAGCCACTCTATGGCGCGCGGCAGGGCCGATTGCAGGCGGGGCCAGCTCTTCAGCGAGTCGTGGAAGACTATTATGGAGCCGTTTCGGGCGTAGCGGCGCACGTTTTCCACCACGTCGTCGGCCGTCAGGCGCCGCGAATAGTCGCGCGTAATGAGGTCATACATCACGAGGTTATAACTGCGTTTCAAGGCGGCGGCCTGTGCCCAGCGCAGCCAGCCGTGCGGCGGCCTGAAGAGGTGGCTGCCTATCAGGGCGTTGGCTTGCTGCACGTCGGCTATGTATCGGCGCGTGGTGCAACCGGCCCCCTGGAGGTGGTGCATCGTGTGGTTTCCCACGGCGTGGCCGCGCTGCCTGACCATTTCGAAGACCTCCGGATGTTTCCTCACGTTGTCGCCCACCATGAAGAAGGTGGCGCGTATGCCGTAGCGGTCCAGCACGTCGAGCACCCACGGCGTAACTTCCGGGATAGGGCCGTCGTCAAAGGTAAGGAATACCCTTGGGCGCGGCCCGGAGATGCGGAACATGGCTTCGGGGAAAAGCAGCCTGAAGAGCAGCGGCGGTTGCTCTATCAGGCTGTCGAAGGCTTTACGGAACTTGCTTCGCATCGCGGCAGTTGAAGTGTGGTTACTTGCCGGTCTGCTCCGGATGTTTGCTCAGGTACTCGTCGCCCAGGCGTTTGGCGCGCCCGAGGTCGACGTTCTTGAACTGCTCGTGCTTCATGAGTTCCTCCTGCTTGACGTAGCCGTTCTGCACGGCCGCCTCGTAGAGGGGATAGAACATGGAGTCGTAGAGACGTTCCTCGGCCGAGCGTTTGGCATACTCCTCGGGAGATAGTTTAGACATCTCGGTGGAGATTTCGGCAAACTGCACTATAGTGGCGATATTGTCGTCGGCGCCGCCCTCACCCCCTGCGCCTGTTCCGCGGCCGTTATAGGCCTCGTTGTTCTTGCGCAGCTGGTCGAGGTTGACGCCCTGTTTCTTGAGCGAGGCTTCCACCTGCTTCACGTTGCCGCCGAACTGGCGGTAGAGTTCCACCAGGTCGTAGAACTGGTACGGGATGATCTGCGACTCGATGCTCAGGCTCGGGGCGATGAACTGTGCGGCCACCGTCTGGTTGTAGACCACGTACTGTGCGTAGAGGTCCATCATGCGGCGCACGGCGGCGAGCCCCTGCCGGGTGAGTTTCTTGTCGCCGGTGCGCTGCCCGAGTTCGAGCTGCAGACGGGCGAAGTTATAGCCTATCGAGATGCCGAAGGGTGCGGTGCGTTCCGGCAGTTTCGTGCCCAGGAGGTTGAGCACGGTGCGTGCCTTGGCGTAGAAATCCTTGGCGCGGGCTTCCTCTTTCTGTTCGCGGGCTACGTCGCCGCGCAGGATGAGTTCCTGGGCGAGGTCTATCATGGTTCCGCGCATGGTGGTGAGCATACGCGAGGCCGTCTCGTCGAAGTAGGGCGTGCAGCCTTCCGGCGCATCGGCGCCACCCCATCGGTACTTCTTGGTAACGACGTCGTAAGCGCGGTCGGCGCGAGCGGGCATACCCTCCCGGATGGCGGGCACGAGCTGATGGGTCATACCCACGGCACGCAGGTAGGGCGTAAGGCCGAGGTGGTACTCAGGACCTACGGTGGAGCACCAGTATACGGGTCGTTCCCATCCGTTGCAGGCGTTCGTTGAAATTATGTCGAGCATCAGCAGCTCGCTCAGCGAGACGTATCCCTTGCCGCGCACGGCCGGTGCGTTGGCCAGGTCTATCTCTATTGTGTCCACTATCCGGGCGGTGTCTTCGGGAGCCACGAGCCCGCGTTTCAATACTGTGGCGCGGTCAACCGGGATGGAGACCTTAGAGGCTTCTATCACCGGGTAGCCGTACTGGTCGCGCCCTTTGCCGGAGCGCACGTCCTTTATCACCTGTTCGAGCGGCACGGTCTTGCCGTTGGGGTTGATGAGCACGGCGTCGAGGGCGCCGTAGGCATACTCCTGCGGCTGGATGGACATCTGCACCGGCTTGGCGGTGTAGGAGGGCAGGCGCTGCTGATTGGCATACCAGTCGGAGCTCAGGTACGAGAGATTGATGATCTTCACGTCGGGACGCACGCCTTCAACCTCCTGGGCATACCATAGCGGGAAGGTATCGTTGTCACCGTTGCAGAAGACTATGGCGTTGGGTTCGAGGCTTTCCAGATAGTTGGCGCCGAAGTCGCGGGCGGCGTAGCGGCCCGAGCGGTCGTGGTCGTCCCATGTTTGGGAAACCATCTGTATCGGGACGAGCACACCGAGCACGGCTCCCGCTATGGCGCAGACGGCCGAGGGACGCGACAGGCGCTTGGGCTCGTCCACTATGGAGAGCGGCTGCAGCGGGTCGTCATCCACGCTCTTGGCCACGTCGGCCGGAGCTTTCGTGACGTCGGAAGCGGCACCCTCGCCCTTCGGAGCGCCGGCGCCCTGCTTGCGGCGCACGAGCCACATCCCGATTCTCCACAGCGCGGCCACACCCATTCCTATCCAGATGGCGTAGGCATAGAACGAGCCGGCGAAGGCGTAATCGCGCTCACGCGGCTGCTGCGGCGGCTGGTTAAGGTAAAGCACGATGGCGATACCGGTCATGAAGAAGAGGAAAAACACCACCCAGAACTGCTCTATGCCGCGGCGTCCGGCGAAGGCCTGCCACAGGAGGCCGAGGATGCCCAGGAAGAGCGGAAGCATATAATAGGTATTGTGGCCGGCGTTGTTCTTGCCCAGGTCGTCGGGGAGGAGCGACTGGTCGCCGAGACGCGGGTTGTCGATGGCCGGGATGCCGGAAATCCAGTTGCCCGCGTCGAGCTCGCCGTGCTGGTTCAGGAGGTCGTTCTGGCGGCCGGCGAAGTTCCACATGAAGTAACGCATGTACATGTGGTTGAGCTGGTAGTTGAAGAAGTAGCTCAGGTTCTGCGAGAATGTCGGCTTGTAGGCCGTCTTCACGGGGTATGCTATGGTACCGGCGGCGGTAACCGACGGTTCGCTCTGCGTGTCGAACTCGGGCACCCACGAGTCGGACATCGGGTCGTAGGCCTGCAGCTCCACGAGCTGTCCGGGCACGGTGTCGAGGTTCACCCACTCGCCGTAGGCGGCGGCGTGCATAGAGCTGTAGATGCGCGGGAAGAGCATGTTCAGCTCCGGGTTCATGGGGCGCTCGTCCTTGTAGCCCTTCTTCACGTAATAGTCTCCGCCTCGGGCCGCAAGGTCCATGTTGCGGCGCGTGTCCCCGTCGGTCAGTCCCACAGAGGAACCCTGTGTATGCGCGCCCTTCACCCCTTTGCCATATTGCGGGGCGCCGTAAGCCGTCTTCTGGCTGTACTGCGGCGTGTTGAGCACTATCGGGGTGCCCTCCTCGCCCACGCCCAGCGTGTCGGAGCGGACGCCCTGGTATTCCTTGACGGGCGACGAATAGAGCGTGCGGCCGTAGAGAAGCGGTGTCTCGCCATACTGCTCGCGGTTGAGGTAGGACGCCAGGTCGAAGACATTGTCGGGGGAGTTCTGGTTCATCGGCGTGTCGGCCGACGAGCGTATCAGTATCAGCGCATAGCTGGAATAACCGGCGAAGATCACCGCGATGCTCCATACGGCCAGGTTGAGCCAGCGTAGCGGCAAACGCTTCTTGTAGACGATGAAGAGCGCCGCCATGGCAGCCTCCAGAAGCCATCCTATCCACCAGCCCGAGCCGATGAAGAGCATCCCGGAAAGCGTGACGCTCAATATAGTGGAAGCTATCAGCGCACCGCGCGAACGACGGCTGTAATATTCGTAAAGCGTCCAGACGAGCACCGCAAGCATCGTGAAAGCGTAGATGAGCGCGCCCGAGTTGAACGACATTCCGCAAGTATTGACAAAGAAAAGCTCGAATCTCTGCGCCAGCTTGATGAAGCCCGGCACAAGGCCGTAGAGCACGAAGAAGATGATCGCGAACGATACCAGCAGTGCCACCAGCGACTTCACGAGGTCCATGTTCTTGTACTTGCGGTAGGCGAAGACAAGCACGATGGCCGGGATACACAGCAGGTTCAACAGGTGCACTGCCACCGAAACGCCTATTATATAGGCGATTAGGATAAGCCAGCGGTCGGACCCGGGCTGGTCGGCACGGTTTTCCCATTTAAGGATGAGCCAGAACACAAGCGCGGTGCAGAACGACGAGAAGGCGTAAACCTCCCCCTCCACGGCCGAGAACCAGAAAGTGTCGCTCCAGCAATAGGCCAGCGAGCCGACGGCCGCGCTCCCCATGATGGCCACATACTGGGCCACGGAAAGCTCTCCATCCTGATTGTCACGCACCGTGAGGCGCCGCACCAGGTGTGAGATAGTCCAGAAAAGTAGCAGGATGGTCAGGGCGCTGAGCAGGCCGCTCATGGCGTTGACCATCACCGAGACGGTTTCCGGCGACGAAGCGAAATTGGCGAAGAAACGCGCCGTAAGCATGAAGATAGGGTTGCCAGGAGGGTGACCCACTTCCAACTTGTCGGCTTGTATAATAAACTCGCCGCAATCCCAGTAGGAGGCGGTGGGCTCGAGGGTGAGCCAATAGGTAACAAGGGCGATGATGAAGACTATCCATCCACCCAAGTTGTTGATTAGCTGATACTTTTTTGTAATCATGAGCGTGTGGTTCAAAAAAAAGCGGAAGCCCATGTTGGCCTCCGGGGAGAGGCGTCGCGAATGGCCGGAGCCAATCCGACACGCAAAGTTACTGAAAAATCCCCGAACAGCCGCAAATTATCAAAAGAAAAGTTGTGTGTTGCCGCACTTCGCGGGCTGTATCAGTTTTTGGGGGCACCGGGTGAGTCCGGGGGCCCATCCAGCCCCTTATGGCCGTCGTGGAGGGTTTCGGTGAGCTTCCACGTCTCTTTCTGCCGCCGCAGGTTGTACTCCTTCACTTTCGCGGTTATATATACGGTAAACAGAGGTAGCATCATCATTCCGCTTAGAGCCAGCACGATAGCCAGAACCTTCCCAACCGGAGTCACTGCCGTTATCTCCGATCCCACGGTGTCCACGTTCATGAACGCCCAGTAGAGCGAGTCCCAGTAGGAGTTGACATTCGAGTTGACATCCTTTTCCACATAAAAGAAAATCAGCGAGGAGAAATAAATGATACTCAGCAGGATTACGGCATACTGCGTGATAAGGCTTATGGCCTTGTCGGAGGAGAAGTACCCCACCACCATGGCCAGGGCATAGGCGCCGCGGATAAGCGGGATGAAGCGTATGTAATAGAGAGTCTCCGTCCCCAGCGGCAACCCCCACAATTCTATGAGATTGAGATACGGGATTGAAATCAGCAGGTAGAACCAGTGGAAACGGATATACGACTTCCGGTTGTCGCTGAGGATAAGTTCCAGGAAAAAGTCGAGCAGGAAAACGATGCAGACCCAGAACTGGAAAGTCATGTACGTGCGGTTTTTCAGGAACGGGATGCCCTGAAACGTGTCGTAAGAGATAAAGACAATGATGCCGAGTGAGAGTGCCAGCACAATGATATGTACCAGCCAAAGCACGAAATTGTGGCTCCGGAACGAAGGGTTGATTTTGGCGCGAATCTTGTCGAGGGCATAGTTTGAAATCGGGCGCGGTTTGTTCATAGCGGCAATATCTCCCGGAGGTGCAGATTGTCGGGAGTCCTTTAAGGGATAACGCAACGCGCGCCCTGGCGGTTCGGGGAGGGTAAATGAAAAGAGGAGGCGCAGGGCCTCCTCTCTTTATCGGGGTTCGGTTTTTTGTAGCGTTGTTTCCCGGGGGCTTACTTCATGAACTTGAGGGTGCGGCCGCCGAAGGTCACGATGTATGCTCCGGCGGGGAGGTTCGAAACGTTCATGATGCCGTTGACGATACGGTCTGCTACCTTGACACCGTTCATGTTGTGAATAGTCAGGCGCCCTTCTCCGGCTACAGTGATGGTGCCGTCGGTGCCATTATAACGTATAGAGCCGTCGGCGGCTATGTCGCGCAGTCCGGTGACGGAGGTCTGTTCGAGGTCGAAGCGGCTGACGTTGACACCCATATAGCCGGCTACTTCCGTGAGGTGCATCCCTACGTAGTAGACGCCGTTTTCAGGCACCTGGAAGTTGGCGGTAACATCGGTGGCAATGCTGCCTTCGGGCGAGAAGGAAGCGGTTTCTCCCACTATCTGCGGGTCCGTCTGGTCGGCGGCCTTGCAGAGGGCGAACTCTATGACGTCGTTGCGGTCGGCATAGCTATCGTAGGCGATGGCGGCGGTAAGCTGCACCGTACCCTGGCTCATGTTGATACGCGGTGTGAAGGCCCATTTCTGTGAGGAGGTGTTCAGGGCTTTGTCGCTCTTATACCAGCTCCAGTTGCCGAGGGTCCAGAGTTCGGAGTCGTCTTTGGTCTCGAAGCTCGGGGTATAGGGGAGGTCGAGGGCATCGCCTGCTATGATAGGCTCGGCGGCGGTGTAAGCGCTGACGGCGTTGCCGTTTACGGCAGCTACGGAGTATGTGTACTTGGCCAGCGGCAGTTCGGCCGTGTCGGTATAGGTGGTAGCGTCGATGTTCTCGGCTATGAGTTCGCCGTTGCGCATCACGTTATACTTGATGCCTTCTGCGTTGATGATGCCACCGTTGAGGGTGGTTGTCACGGCATCGAAGGAGACGAGGATACCGTTGTCGGCGAGCGCGGCTGTAACGCCGGCCGGGGCAGCGGGAGTGTCGAATCCAATCCACGGCGATTCTACGGAGGCGGGTGTGCCGGCGTCTTCACCCTCATAGAGCGTTACGGAGTAGGTATATTTACCGGCGGTCGGTACGCTTTCGTCCACATAAGTCGAGGTTTGGCCGGGAACGAGGCCATCGGTGAGGGTGGCTATTACCTCTTCGCCACGTTTGATTTCGGCCTTGGAGATGGCGGTGAGGTCGGCGCCGGTATTGAGTTTGGTCGGGTTGGTCCACGTGAGGGTAGCCTTGAGGGCGCCGTCGGCATCGGCTGCCACGGCGAGATTCTCCGGGGCGGCAGGAGCGGAAGTGATACTGGTGATGGTCAGGTCGTCGACATAGATGTCGTTGGTATTGGTGACGTTGCCCGTAATACCGAACGCCACGAAGTAGTCGCCCGTTGTCTGCACGGAGAAGCTGAGCGAGACGGATTTCTTGTTCATGCTTGTAACGTCGTCGGGGATAGCTTCCTGCATGAGAGATTCGCCGAGGCCTTCGATGGTAGGTTCAGAGGCGAGACGCACGTTGAGCAGGCGTGTTTCATCGCCGTGGTTCTGCGTCCAAGTGTCGAAGGTGATTTGGTAAGCCTTTCCGGCCTCGAAGTGGAAGGCGGGAGTAACGGCCCATGCATTGACGGGCTCCCCGCGTCCCCAATAGTTCAGGGCTTTGGAGGAGATACCCCAGTTACGTGTAGAGGAGCTTCCGACAGGCGTGGTAGCGTTGAAGAGCGAGAAAAACTTGATGTCAGCCTGAGAGTCCAGTGGGTTCTCGTAGGGTAGCGATGCCGTTCCGCCGCCTATCACTTCGTCAGAAGTGGTACCGAAGGAGGTCTGCTCGCGGTAGACGGTGGCAACAGTATATTTGTAGGCGCCGAGGCCGTCGAGGTTTTCGTCCACATAGGGGAGTGCGCCTTTCCAGTTTTCTTCGAGCGTTACGGAAGTACCGCCGTCTTTCACGCGCGAGATTCTGTATCCGAGTTCGGCGGGGGGCAGGTAACCGTTGTTGGTACCGGTGGCGGGAGCAGTCCATGAGAGTTCCACGTTTCCTCCGACCACAGTAGCGGTAAGGTTGGTGACGTTACCGGCGGCGGTATCCGGGCCAATCCAAATCATCGACGTGCCGTTGCCGGTAGCCTTGGTTGTCCCTGTGGCGTCGTAGGCCAGCACGATGTACTTATATTTACCGGGTTCGGTAATTGAAGTATCGGTATAGGAACCGTCGCTGCCGGGTTCGGCGGACATTTCTGTCTGGCCGATGAAGTTATCGTCGCTGGAGGATGCGAGTCCGGTCACGCGGTATATTTTGGCGCCGAGGGGACCGGACAGTGAGCCCCCTTCGCTGTTGAGAGTGGGATATTTCCAAGTAATGGTAGCGGTCATTGCGCCGTCAGCACCGGCCGTAGCCACCATCTGCGTAGGCTGCGTGGGAAGCGTCTGCACTTCCTCTATCTCGAAGCTCTTGAACAGACAGTTCCCCTTGTAACTTCCCGAGGTAAGGTGAAAACCGAAATATACCACGCCATCTTCAGTGGCAGTGAATCTTCCGGCTTTGGTAACCCATGATGCGGTAGGAGCTACATCCATGTCTGAGAAGATGTCGTTGCTTTGGGCATCGACTGTCTGTGCAGCCCCGTAAGTCACCGTATAGTTCTGTTTGTCAGAGGAGTAAGTGCTGGAGCCGCGCATCTTCACCGTAACGGAGTATGTTTTTCCAGCCTGAACTGTTACTGCCGGGGAGATGACCCAGTCGTTGGCGGCACTGTTTCTGTTCTCGGTGTACTTGAAGTAGGGGTCGCCGTCGTTTGCGTCGAAGACAAACTGGTTGCTGCCGCCGTCTTTGTTGGCGTCTATGGTCTCCCATTGGTCGGCTGTTTCCACAGTCGGCGACAGGGTGCAGGGAGGCGTTTCCGCGCTCCACGCCGCGGCGGAGAATAACGCCGTCACAGCGATTGTAAGGGTAATTTTATTCATATATTATTATAGTTAGTGAATATAATTTAAGTGTCTTAGAAGGAGAGGGAGCGGGGCTTATAAGAATTATAAGATATACAAATTTTATAAGAGCTATAAGCCCCGGCCCAGGTCAGGCAGACCGGGATGCCTACCCTCCATATTCGTCGCTTTTACTTCACGAGAACTTTGAGGGTGGCGCGGGGGGTACGCAGCAGGTAGATGCCGCCTTCGAGCGGGAGGAAGCCGCTGCAGCCGGTGGTTACTATACGTCCATCAAGAGTGTAAACGTCTATGGCATGGGCGCTTTCGATGCCGCCGTCAACCACCTTGACGCCTTCGGCTTCGAGCTCTTCTATGCCGGAGAGCTTCACGGTAAAGGCAACGGTCGCGGGGTCGGATTCACCCTCTTCGTAGACGGCCGTCACGGTTGCGGTATAAGAGCCGTCGGCAAGCTGCGCGAGGCGGTAGGAGGTAGCGGAAGTTTCGCCGCTCTTCTCGCCGTTCAGGGCCACGGAGAAATGCTTGAAGACGGGTTCCTTGGCATCGGCGCGGCGCTTCGAGGCTGTCTGCGGCAGGCCGATATAAATGTCGTCGACCATAAACCAGAAGCCGTTTTCCTCCGTGCAATAGTTGATGCAGACATACTTGGCGGCGGCGGGGATGGCATACTCCCTGAGCTTCCACGAGTCGTCGGTGTTGGTCACGGACTCGGGTTCGTCGCTGAGCCAGATGAAGTCGGCCGGCTTATTGCCTGTGGTAGAGTAACCTACGCGGAACTTCTCGGTGTTCCAGAGCGGGCCCCATAAGTCACCTGCTTCCTGACCCTCGAAGTCGGGGTCAGCCTTGCAGTAGAACGAGAACACGAAGTCCCGGCCGTAATCGAGTTTCGGCGAGATGAGGTAGTCGTCGGGCTTGGGAGCGGGGCGCGTGCCGTCGCCGGCGGCGAAGTTGCTCTTGAAGAGGAGGTACTTCTCGCCCGAATGGGCGGGATTCGGCGTATAGACGTATGAGCCCAGCTCGTAGGGGTTCATTATCATGGCGGCCAGCGGTTGGCCGTCGGTGGGATAAGGCATGTCGGCATAGTCGGAGGTATAGGGCTTGCCGCCGTCGCCGTCCACATAGCTCCAGGCCACGCGGCCCGAGGGGTTGAGCACGAAGTCGGGATACGACTCCCAGTCTTCGCTTATAGCGGTTTTCAGGCCGGGTTCGTCGGGTTCGTCGCCGCCGCCCTGGCCGTTATCGAAGGCCCAGCTGAGCGTCACGGAGCCGTCGCCGTTATTTACCGAAGCCTGCAGGTTCGTCACGGGTTTCAGTTCCGGATCGGGACCGGGACCCGGGTCTTCGCCGCCGGTACGGTCTACTGTAACATCGGTGATATAGAGGTTATACTGCCCCTTGGGAGAGGTGGCGTGGAAACCGATACGGTACGTTCCGTCCTCGGCCGGAGCGGGGAGGTCAAGGGTGTCGAAGCGGCCGTCGCCGTCCTGCGTGGTATAACTCTTCAGTACCTGGGGCTCGCCACCTTCGGCACGGTAGACGGCCTCGAAGGTCTCCTTGTAGTTGGCGTTGGAGCCGCGGTAGTTGAACTTCAGCGAATAGGTGGAACCCTTCTTCAGGGCCAGCGGCGGCGACCAGAGGTAGTCGTCGGCGGTCTGATTGTTGTCGTAGCTGTACATGGCGAAACCGTCGTAGTCCTTGAGTCCGCGCTGCTTCCAGCTCCATGTGGAGCCGCCGTTGCGGTCGTCGACAGTCCATGTGTCGAACACGGACTGGTCCTTGAAGAGGCAGTTATACGGGAACTCGGCGATGACATTGCCCAGCTCTATCTCCACGGATGAGGCTTCGGGGCCGCGTCCATCGGCGGTATAGGGAGTCACGACGTAGCGGTAGCGGCTCATGGTAGTGACTGTACGGTCGGTGAACTCGCACTTGTCCAGACCTGCGGCCACGAGGGTGTTTCCGGGCATGCGCACCACGTCGTAGCGCAGCGAGGCGCTGTCCACCCATCCGCCGTGCAGGCCGCCGTCGGGAGCGGTCCATACTACCAAGGCCGAGCCGTCGTCGTTGCGGCCTATCCCCACGTCGGTAACTGCGTCAGGCACGTCACGTCCGGCCCACGTAGTCACGCACTTGGCAAGGCCGTCGCCCAGGGCGTTCTTCACGGTCACGGTATAGGTCACGGCGCCGCTTTGACCGGGGTCGTCGGCATATTCGAGCGAGGCACCGGGCTGCGCCGATGTCCATGTCTTTACCACTTCTTGCCCGCGCTTAAGGGTAACGCCGGTTACGCTGGGGAGGTTGGTACCGCCGAAGGTTTTCGTGGGCAGTGTAAAGGAGACGGTGGTGCGTGTGGCGCCGGAGGCATCGTGTGTGGCGGCGAG
>ERZ791923.2901-NODE-2901-length-14309-cov-3.278448_pt1 | contig 14309 bp, 10 predicted proteins | sample MGYA00510133_ERZ791923 | MGnify/ENA primary metagenome ERZ791923 (study PRJEB30046, sample SAMN00792106) | human gut metagenome | study: EMG produced TPA metagenomics assembly of the A metagenome-wide association study of gut microbiota in type 2... | reverse complement strand
CTCCTACTCGATTCATGGGCATAATTTCTACAGTATCTAAGCCACTTCGCTATTCACTCCTGAAAAAGTACGTGTGCGCCACCGGTGCCCAGGGCTTACGTCCCTTACGCTGTGGCGGAAATGTTGTTCAAATCAGTTCAAAGTACTAGACAAATTCCACAAAATATTAGATAATAGAAGCAAATTAGTTTTCATTTTGCATAGGAGGTCGGCATGAAGAAGAAAAAAATAGTTATTGCACTCGGACATGATGCTCTTGGAACAACTCTTCCGGAGCAGCACGAGGCTACAAAGCATACAGCAAAGGCAGTTGCAGATTTTATCAGAGACGATTATGAGGTTGTTATCACACACAGCAACGGATCACAGGTGGGCATGATTCACACCGCTATGTCTGAGTTTTGCAGGATTTATCCTGAGTATACAGCTACACCTACAGCAGTCTGCTCTGCAATGAGCCAGGGCTATATAGGATATGATTTACAGAATGCTATCCGTACAGAGCTTCTTGGCAGAGGAATTTACAAGACCGTTTCAACAATACTTACACAGGTGGTTGTTGACCCATATGATGAGGCTTTTTATCATCCGACAAAGATCATCGGCCGTGTTATGACAGAGGCTGAGGCTGAGGAAGAGGAGAAAAAGGGCAATCATGTGACACAGGTTGAGGGAGGCTACAGAAGAGTTGTGGCAGCTCCAAAGCCTGTTGATATAGTGGAAAAGGATGCTATTAAGGCTCTTGTTGATGCGGATCAGGTTGTTATCGCATGCGGTGGCGGCGGAATTCCTGTTTTAGCACAGGATAATAAGCTTCAGGGCGCAAGCGCTGTTATTGAGAAGGATCTTGCAGCCGGAAAGCTTGCAGATACTCTTGATGCTGACAGACTTGTTATACTTACAAGCGTTGACAAGGTCTGCCTGAACTATGGCAAGGAGGATGAGAAGCCGCTTGATACCATGACTGTCGATGAGGCAAAGAAGTACCTTGCAGCAGGCGAGTTTGATGAGGGTACCATGGCTCCAAAGATTGAGGCGGCTATCGACTTTATCGGTGACTCTGCCATCCGTTCAGTGCTTATCACAAAGCTCAACAAAGAGGGCAAGACAGTTTCAGGTGGTATGGGCACTTTAATTACAAAGTAGAGCTTAATTGTTATAATTCACACATATCCCACACGTCTATATGCATTTTGCAGAGCAGATGTGTGGGATTCTAAATAAAAAGAGTAAGATAGAAGGTAACACAAAATGAGTGAGAAAAGGCTTCAAAAGAGAGATGAAATCTCAGACGAGTACAAATGGAAGCTTGAGGATATGTATGAGACAGATGAGCTGTGGGAGGCTGAGTGTGAAAAAGCGTCACAGCTTGCAGAAAAGCTATCCGGATTTAAGGAACATCTGGCCGACAGTGCAGCAACGCTGCTTGATTTTTTTAAGAAGCAGGATGAGTTGTCTTATTATTTGGAGCGTATAGTGGTTTATGCGAATGAGCGCTCGCATCAGGACACTGCCGTGTCGAAATATCAGGCATATGTGTCAAAGGCAGAGACACTGACTGTTCAGGCATCGGGTGCGCTGGCATTTGCGAGTCCGGAGATTTTGCAGATAGATGATAAAAGGCTTGAGAGCTTTTACAGTGAGAGCAATGAGCTTATGCACTATAAGCGTGCGATTGATGAGATAATGCGTCAGAAAGAGCATACATTATCGGCTGCAGAGGAGAATATCTTGGCGCAGTGCGGTGAGATGGCTGCAGCACCGGAGAATATATTCAGTATGTTCAACAATGCGGATATCAAATTCCCGTATATCACTGATGTCGAGGGAAATAAAATCCGTATCACGCATGGCAATTTCATAGATTTTTTAAGCAGCAAGGACAGGAGCCTGCGCAAGCAGGTGTTCCGCGGAGTGTATGATTCGTACAAGAAGTGGAGCAATACTGTTTCCATGATGTATATCAGCAAGCTGAAAAATGACACTTTTTATGCAAGGGTAAGAAAATATGACAGCGCAAGGGCCATGTATTTATCCGGTGGCGATATTCCTGAGAGTGTCTATGACAATCTGATTGAGACGGTTCACGCACATCTGCCGGCTCTGCACAGGTACATGGCGCTTAGGAAGAAGCTTTTAGGTGTGGAGCATCTGCATATGTATGATTTGTTTGCACCGATCGTGGACAATGTACAGACCACATACACCTATGATGAGGCGAAAAAGCTTGTGGCAAAGGCGCTTGAGCCTATGGGCGATGAGTATGTCAGCACACTTAAGGCTGGCATGGAGAGTGGCTGGATAGATGTATATGAGAATGAGAACAAGAGAAGCGGTGCGTATTCATGGGGCGCTTACGGCACTCATCCGTATGTGCTTTTGAACTATGCCGACAATCTGGACAGTGTGTTTACGCTGGCTCATGAGATGGGACATGCGATGCATACATACTATTCAAATGAGCATCAGAGCATCACCTACGCGGGATACCTGATTTTTGTGGCAGAGGTTGCATCCACCTGCAATGAGTCGCTTCTAATGCACTATATGCTTGAGCATTGTGAGGATGAGAATGAGAGAAAATATCTCATGACACATTTTCTGGACGGCTTCAGGACGACACTTTTCAGGCAGGCGCAGTTTGCAGAGTTTGAGCATATAGCTCACCGGAAAATGCAAAAGGGAGAGCCGGTTACCAAGGATGTGCTAAATGAACTGTGGCATGAGCTGAATGTGCAGTACTACGGACCGGATATGCGCGTGGATGATGAGATATCATATGAGTGGATGCGTATACCGCATTTTTACACACCGTACTATGTATATCAGTACTCGACGGGCTATTCGGCAGCAGTTGCTTTTTCAAAAAAGATACTTGAGGAGGGAAAGCCTGCTGTGGATAAGTATATAGGAAATTTCCTGTGCGGTGGATGCTCGAAGAATCCAATCGAGCTGCTAAAGAGTGCCGGTGTCGATATGAGCACACCAAAACCTGTGGATGATGCACTCAATGTATTTGAGGATTATCTGAAGCAGTTTGAGACAGCAACTAAGTAAGGAGAAACATTTTTATGGAAAGAATTAAAAGCTTTACAATTAATCATAATATTCTTAAACCTGGATTTTATATTTCAAGAAAAGATGGAGAAATCGTTACATACGACCTTCGTACAAGAAAACCTAATGCAGGCGATTATATGTCCAATTCAGCTATGCACTCAGTGGAGCATATGTTTGCAACATGTGTGAGAAACTCTGAGATTGCAGATGATGTGGTATATTTTGGACCGATGGGCTGTCAGACAGGCTTCTACCTCGTAGTGAGGGATGTCGAGCCGGGAAAGGTTTTTGAAATCACAAAAGAGGTCTTAAAACAGATACTGGAGTATGATGGACCGGTGTTTGGTGCATCAGCCATAGAGTGCGGACATTACGAGAATCTGTCACTTGACGAGGCAAAGAAGGAGTGCCGTGCATATCTTAAGGTACTTGAGAGCCAGACAAATATGGAGTTTACTTATCCACAGTAAACAGGTATTAAGCTTTGACAGAAGTTGTATTGAGTACAGGAAAATCTGATGCTTACATGTGCGTATGACGCATCAGTCTTGGGGTCTCAGTGGTTCTGGATAGTTATATAGAAAGATAATATAATAGCAAGATAGCAGGAATGGAGAAATAAAATGACAATAGGTGTAATTGGTGCAATGCAGATGGAGGTCGATGACTTAAAGGCTCAGATGACAGACACACAGACAGAGGTTTACAGCGGAGTTGAGTTTGTTGAGGGTAAAATCGGCGATCAGTATGTAGTTGCGGCAAAATGCGGAATAGGAAAGGTATTTGCGGCAATATGTGCAGAGGCCATGATTTTGAAATATGATGTAGATATGATTGTCAATATCGGAGTGGCAGGAACTTTGACAAAGGACTTAAATGTGCTTGATGTGGCAGTAGCCACAAACGTGCTGCAGCACGATATGGATACATCGCCAATCGGAGATCCGAAGGGACTTCTTTCAGGCATCAATATGATTCTGCTTCCGGCTGATACAAAAATGGTGGAGCTCATGTGCGCATGCTTAGCTGACAGGAATATCCACTACAAAAAGGGCAATATCGCAACAGGAGATCAGTTTATTGCCACAAAGGAGCAGAAGGATTATATTTCGAATACCTTTGATGCAATCGCAGCAGAGATGGAGGGCGGCAGCATCGGTCATGTGTGCTATGTGAACAAGGTGCCATTTGCCATTCTTCGCTCAATATCAGACGGCGATGGCGGCGAGACAGACTACCAGACCTTTGCGGAGAAGGCTGCGCATCAGTCGATTGAGGTAGTGCTTGAGTTTATCGGAAGGGCAGAAGAACTGAAATAGAGTTATTTCATTATTCATAATTTGTGATAATAAAGAATAGTATATAGCATGAGTGAATACAGAGCATACATGCAAAATACAAAACTACATAATGGGACAAAACGAAAGAAACGCCGACACAGATTCCTTTTTGGAGTGCTGCTGTCGGCGCTTCTTATTACAGGCGCTTTATATGGCAGAGAGTATGACATATCGCAGCTGAAAAATATAGAGGTGATGGAGACACTTAGCAGTGCTGTGAGTCAGTTCGGAGACAGAAAGCTGCCTGTATATTCGGTTCAGACAACAGAAAAAAAGATAGCCCTTTCATTTGACTGTGCCTGGGGAGCAGAGGATTTTGACAGTATGATGGAGACACTTGACAAGCACAACGTAAAGGCTACATTTTTTATGACAGGAGGGTTTGTGAGTGATAATCCTGAATGTGTAAAAACGCTGGTTGAAAAAGGGCATGAGCCCGGAAATCACAGTGAGCACCACTATGATATGGCAACAATCACTGCAGGCGAGATGAAGACAGAGATAATGGATGTGCACAAAAAGGTCAAGGAGCTGACCGGAAAGGATATGAAGGTGTTCAGACCGCCATACGGCTCGTACAACAATGAACTGATTGACACAGTGTATGGCTGTGACTATTATCCAATCCAGTGGGATGTGGATTCGCTCGACTGGAAAAACTATGGTATGCAAAACATCATAGATACAGTGTGCAATCACAAAAGCCTGGATTGTGGCTCGATAATACTCTGCCATCTAGGCGCAAAATACACCTCGCAGGCACTCGATGAGATGCTCACGAAGCTGCAGGACATGGGCTATGAGATAGTTCCGGTATCAAAGCTGATCATGACAGAAGGCTATCATATGGATGCAAACGGTATGCAGATCAAGGACTGAGCAATTTCATAAATCAATATTTTAGTCAATATTTAGTCAATAATTTAGCCCTTTACGATATTGTTATTTACAGACAAGTGTGTTAAACTAAAACTATATTTTAAAGAAGCTGTGAGACAGCTATGGGGGTAAATTATATGACAGATACAGGTTTTTTAGTAGCATTCTTTATAGTTATTTTTTTAGTTATCATCTTTGCGCTTGTCGCTGTAATCGGAGCCGTTACAAGTGCTGTTGCAGGTATCAATGATGATGAGGATGAGATTGAGGAAGAGGGCATTTGAAGCTAAAATAAATAAAAGATATTAAAAGATATTTAAAGACATCGAATTATATTAATCGTATAATTGGGTGTCTTTTTTCTCAGTAAAAACTCTTAAAAAAGTATAAACCAATTGAGTTGCAATCCGCCACATTGTATAATAAAAGTATAATAGCGAATTAAATTTATTGTGAAAATCGCAGTAATCATTGTCTGTCAAACAGGCAGGACATTATCAAAGAAAAGGAAAAGGAGGGGGCAGATGATATCAAGATATAGTGTAAAAAAGCCTTTTACTGTACTTGTAGGAGTACTGCTGGTAATAGTACTTGGTGTTGTATCACTTGGCAGGATGACGACAGATCTGCTGCCGGATATGAGCTTTCAGTATGCACTTATCGTGACAACAGATATGGGAGCAAGTCCACAGGAGGTGGAGAGCGATGTCACCGCGCCGCTTGAAGCAGCTATGGCAACTACGTCCAATATCAAAAACGTAAGCTCAATGTCATATAACAGCTATTCTCTGGTGACATGCGAGTATGAGCAGAATGCCAACATGGATTCTGTAGTGATAGAGATGCAGCAGAAAATAGATCAGGTCAAGGCTGGCTGGAAGGATGGAGTGGGTACTCCGACCATTATGAAGATAAATCCGGACATGCTTCCAATCATGATGACTGCTGTGGATATGGATGGGAAAAGCAAGTCGGAAATCACCGACTTTGTGGAAAACACACTTAAGCCTGCAATTGAGAGTACAGAGGGAGTCGCATCAGTGACTGCGACAGGTGAGCTCACCGAGCAGATACAGGTCACGATGAATCAGGCCAAGATAGATGCGCTCAATGAGAAAATAAATAATGCCGTTTCAAAGAAATTTGACGATGCAAAAAGTCAGATGGATGATGCAAGCGCAAAGATAGAGAGCGGACAAAACGCAATCACATCTGCATCGGATCAGATGAGCGCGGGAGTGGATACGCTAAAGGAGCAAAAGGCAAAGCTTGCAGAGCAGAAGACTCAGCTAGAGAGTACTCTTGCAAGCTTAAATGAGCAGAAGAGCCAGCTTGAAGCAATTCAGTCAGCTCTTTCAGACTTCATGAATAGTGATACATATACAAAGACAATTCCGTCACTCAAAGAGGGCGCAAATGCACCGGGGGAAGCGGGCACAGCACTCAAAGCGCAGCTTGAGCAGGTTGATAAGCAGATTGCAGCACAGTTTTCAGGTCTCTCGGCGCTTGGAATCACCGTAAACACAGCAGATGATCTGCCTGCGGCAGCGTCAGCGATAGCACAGACTCTCATTCAGGTGAATACAGGTATAGAGCAGTGCCAAAGCGGGCTTGACCAGATAGCACAAGGAGAGACAGCACTTTTAGATGCCTATGATAATCTAAACAGTCAGGCAGCCATCAGCTCGATAAGCATAGGACAGCAGTCGGCACAGCTTGCAACAGCAGCGGCATCTCTTGACAGCTCAAAGAAGGAGCTTGAAAAGAGTAAGGATGATGCACTTGACAAGTCAAACTTAAATGCAGTTTTAACAATTGACTCACTCTCGCAGCTGCTTGTCGCTCAGAATTTTGATATGCCTGCAGGCTATGTAAATGATTCAAATGGCACGCAGTACATAGTACAGGTGGGAGATGAGATAAAATCAATTGATGATTTAACAAATCTTGTGCTCATGGATATGAAGCTTGATGGAATAGCTCCTATTCATGTCGGTGATGTGGCAGATGTTGAGATGACTGACAACTCGGATGAGACATATGCGATAGTCAACGGTAATCCCGGAATAATGCTCTCCATGGAGAAGCAGACCGGCTACTCTACAGGAGATGTCACAGACCGTCTTTTAGACAAGCTTGATTCGCTGGAAAAGGAAAATGACGGATTACATACCACAGTGCTCATGAATCAGGGCGTATACATCGACATGGTAGTAAAGAGTGTTATGGAAAATATGATAGTGGGAGCAATACTTGCCATTTTCGTATTGCTTTTGTTCTTAAAGGATATAAAGCCGACACTTGTTATCGCAGCATCTATACCGCTATCGGTTATTGTGGCTGTGGTGCTTATGTATTTTACGGATATCACCTTAAATATCATTTCAATGTCGGGACTTGTGCTTGGAATAGGAATGCTGGTGGATAATTCAATCGTAGTAATCGAGAATATCTACAGATTAAGGGGAGAGGGATATTCGGTAAAGAAGGCGGCTGTTGAGGGTGCAAATCAGGTGGCAGGAGCCATTTTTGCCTCTACACTTACCACGGTAAGTGTGTACGCGCCAATCATTTTTACTGATGGAATCACGAGACAGCTCTTTGTAGACCTGGCACTTACGGTAGCGTTTACTCTTATGGCATCTCTTGTAGTGGCACTCACATTTGTACCGGCAATTGCTTCAGGCATGCTCAAAAAAACGAAGGATATAAAGCATCCATGGTTTGACCGTTTTAAGGACTGGTATGGAAATGTGCTCGGTATATGTCTTAGATTTAAGCCGGTGGTATTTATTGTAGCAGTAGTGCTTTTAGTCGGCAGTGGCGCACTTTGCATGTCAAGGGGAATGACATTTATGGATATGGACATGGAGTCAAATCAGATTTCACTTACCATAGAGGCAAAGGATGACAAAAAGCTTGACTTCAAGCAGCTTACAGAGCTGTCTGATAAGGTCATGGACAAAATATCTGATATAAAGGGCATAGACACAATAGGAGCTACAGCAGGCGGCAGCTCGACCATGAACCTGATGAGCTCAGGAAGCGACAGCGTGAGCATGTATATATTGCTTGATGAGAAGTCGGATGTTTCATCGGATAAGGTAATAGATGAAATTGAAAAACGCACAAAGAATCTGGACTGCAAGGTAACAGCATCTTCGCAGGCTATGGACTCATCAGAGTTTTTCGGAAGTGGTCTCTCTGTCAGGATTAAGGGTAATGATATAGACAAGTTGCAGAAGCTTGCGGGTGATGTGGCAGATATCCTTAAGGACACAAATGGAGTGACAGATATAGATGACGGTCTTGGAGATACAATCAATGAGCTTAAGATAACTGTGGATAAGGAAAAAGCAGCAAAGTATGGCTATACGGTGGCTCAGGTATACCAGCTCGTATCCGGTGAGATATCATCTCAAAAGAGCGCAACAACCATTACGACCGACATAAAAGACTATGAAGTATACTTACAATCCGCAGAGCAGTCTGATGTGACTGTGGACGACATCAAAAACCTTACATTTACTTACAAGGATAATGATGGCAGTGAAAAGGAGATTCCGCTCAGTGATATCTGCACTATTTCGCAGGAACAGACATTAAGTACCATTCATCGAGATGCTCAGACAAGATATATTACAGTATCAGGTGAGGTTGATGAAAACCATAATGTAACATTACTAAGCAATAAAATTAAATCAAAAATTAATAAACTTAGCATGCCTGATGGCTATTCAATAGACATGGAGGGCGAGGATGAGACAATAAATGAGTCAATGAGTCAGCTTGGACTTATGCTTGTGCTTGCAGTGATATTTATCTATCTTATCATGGTGGCGCAGTTCCAGTCATTGCTTTCACCGTTTATTATCATGTTCTGTATACCTCTTGCGTTTACAGGAGGCTTTATAGCTCTTTTCATCACGGGAAATGAGCTCGGAATCATATCAATGCTTGGCTTTATCATGCTGGCAGGCCTCATTGTAAATAATGGAATCGTGCTCATTGATTACATCAATCAGGCCAGGAGAGAGGGCATGAGCAAGCATGAGGCAATCATAGACGCAGGCCGTACAAGGCTTCGTCCAATACTGATGACAGCGATGACCACCATACTTGCAATGTTTACATCGGCGATAGGTATCGGAGATGGCTCAGATATGATAAGGCCGATGGCAATCGCAATAATAGGAGGTCTCGTATACGGAACCATCCTTACGCTTATAGTAATTCCATGTATCTATGATGCGTTCAACAGAGAGAAGAGCATGGTAGAGGAAGAGCTGTAGCAAGATAGAAGGAAAAAAGCTGGAAATATAGAGAGTTGGAGGATTTTTACATGGCAAAGTATATTATGGCATTAGATGCGGGCACGACCAGCAACAGATGTATACTTTTTAATGAGAAGGGCGAGATGTGCAGTGTGGCACAGAAGGAATTTACGCAGTTTTTTCCAAAGCCGGGCTGGGTGGAGCATGATGCAGAGGAAATCTGGGCCACACAGCTTGAGGTGGCAAAGGAGGCAATGGCCAATATCCAGGCTACGGCAGCCGACATATGTGCGATAGGCATTACTAACCAGAGAGAGACTACAATTGTATGGGACAAAAATACAGGTGAGCCGGTTTATCACGCGATAGTATGGCAGTGCAGACGCACGGCAGAGTATGCGGATTCACTGAAGGAAAAGGGGCTTACCGAGACCTTCAGAAAAAAGACAGGGCTTGTGATAGATGCTTATTTTTCGGCAACTAAGCTCAAGTGGCTCCTTGACAATGTGCCGGGAGCGAGGGAGAGAGCCGAAAGAGGCGAGCTTTTGTTTGGAACAGTCGAGACATGGCTTATATGGAAGCTCACTCAGGGACAGGTGCATGTCACGGATTATTCCAATGCTTCAAGAACCATGATGTTTAATATCAATACCTTAAAGTGGGATGATGAGATACTTAAGGAGCTTGATATACCAAAGAGCATGCTTCCAAAGCCAATGCCGTCAAGCTGTGTATATGGTGAGGTGAATCCTGTGTTTTTCGGGGGTCCGATTCCTATTGCGGGAGCGGCAGGAGACCAGCAGGCTGCGCTTTTTGGCCAGACATGCTTTAGGGCAGGGGAAGCCAAAAATACATACGGTACCGGTTGCTTCCTTCTCATGAACACAGGTGAGATGCCTGTTTCGTCAAAGAACGGACTTGTTACCACTATAGCCTGGGGCATAGACGGCAAGGTGGTATATGCGCTGGAGGGCTCAATATTTGTAGCGGGAGCCTCTATCCAGTGGCTACGCGATGAGATGAAATTTATCGATTCTTCAACAGATTCAGAATACATGGCGAGAAAGGTAAAAGACACAAACGGCTGCTACGTGGTGCCGGCATTTACAGGGCTTGGAGCACCGTACTGGGACCAGTATGCCAGAGGAACCATTGTGGGGCTTACGAGAGGTGTAAACAAGTACCATGTCATAAGGGCAACTCTGGAATCAATGGCATTTCAGGTAAATGATGTGCTTGAGGCAATGAAGGCTGATTCGGGCATCAATCTCACATCACTTAAGGTGGACGGCGGCGCCAGTGCCAATAATCTGCTCATGCAGATGCAGGCTGATATCAGCAATGCACCGGTCAACAGGCCTGTGTGCGTGGAGACAACAGCTATGGGCGCAGCGTACCTCGCAGGGCTTGCGGTGGGCTACTGGGAAAGCATGGATGATATAAAGAGAAACTGGTCTATTGACCGTGTGTTTGAGCCGGAGATAGCGGCTGATTTGAGAGAAAAGAAGCTTAAAATGTGGAAAAAGGCTGTCGCCTGCGCATTTAACTGGGCGAAGGATGAATAATAGCTGATGCTTGCATTGTTTTAAATGAGCTTAGTGATACGGCAATTAAACCATATATGGAAATTGATAGGAGAAAATAACATGTATGATGTAGTAATTATAGGAGCGGGAGTATCGGGAAGTGCCTGTGCCAGAGAGCTTTCGAAATATAATCTGTCCATCTGTGTGGTGGAAAAGGAGGAGGACGTGTGCTGTGGCACCTCAAAGGCAAACAGTGCTATTGTCCATTCCGGAATTGATTGTAAGACCGGTACACTTATGGCACAGATGAATCTCCGTGGAAATGAGATGATGGATGAGCTTTCGAAGAAGCTTGATTTTGAGTTTCGAAGAAACGGTTCACTGATAGTGTGCTTTAGCGATGACGATATGCCAAGGCTTAAGGAGCTTTATAATCAGGGGATTGCAAACGGGGTACCGGGACTTAAAATTCTTGATGCAGGCGAAGCGCATGAGATGGAGCCGAATCTGTCAGATGAAGTTGTGGCAGCTATTTACTGCCCGACAGGAGGTATTGTATGTCCGTTTGGCATGAATATCGCATTTGCTGAGAATGCAGCAGCAAACGGTGTGGAGTTCTTATTTAACACAGAGGTGAAGGCAATACAAAAGGAGCAGACAGGCTATATTCTCATCACTCAAAATGGCGAAATTCATGCACGCTGCGTTGTAAATGCAGCCGGTGTATATGCTGATGTGTTCCACAACATGATAAGTGAAAACAAAATACATATTACACCAAGGCGCGGAGAGTACGAGCTTTTAGACAGGGCTGCGGGAGGTATCATTGACAAGACTATTTTTCAGCTCCCGGGCAAATACGGCAAAGGTGTGCTTGTAACCCCGACAGTACACGGAAATATATTAATCGGACCTACAGCAGTTGATCATGAGGACAAGGATGGTACAAATACAACGAGAGCAGGCTTAGAGCATGTTGTGACATCCGGCACACGTTCGGTGCCGTCACTTCCTATGCGTCAGGTCATCACATCGTTTGCAGGAAACCGTGCACATGAGGACGGACATGAGTTTATCATCGAGGAGCTTTCTGACGCACCGTATTTTATTGACTGCGCAGGTATAGAGTCACCGGGCTTATCAAGTGCGCCGGCTATCGGTGAGAGAGTGGCAGCAATAGTTGAGGAGCTTTTTAAGCCTTCTAAAAATGCGGACTTTATCGAGACAAGAAAAGGTATTTTAAATCCAAAGAAGCTTTCAGAGGATGAGTATAAAGAGCTGATAAAAGAAAAGCCTGAGTATGGTAACATAATCTGCCGCTGTGAGATGATTACGGAGGGCGAGATAATGGATGCGGTAAACAGACCGTTAGGCGCAAAGTCGCTTGATGGTGTGAAGAGACGCACCAGAGCCGGAATGGGCAGGTGCCAGGCAGGCTTCTGTTCTCCGAGAACTATGGAGATTATCGCCAGGGAGAGAGGCATTTCGCAGCTTGACATCACTAAAAGCGGTGGAAAGTCAAAGATAGTTGTTGGAATGAGCAAGAATCGCGGATAGTCTGTCTTACTTCAAAGAGACAGGTAACGAAAGATTGATATTGGGTTAATATCAGATTAACATAGGGGGACAATATGGAATTTTACGATATTGTGATAGTAGGAGGAGGCCCGGCAGGTCTTGCGGCAGCAGCTTCCGCTAAGAAAAATAAAATAGATAAAATACTTATACTGGAAAGAGACTGTGAGCTTGGCGGTATCTTAAATCAGTGTATACACAACGGCTTTGGCTTGCACACCTTTAAGGAGGAACTCACAGGCCCTGAATATGCCGGCCGATTTATCAAAGAGGTCAAAGAGCTTGGCATAGAGTACAGACTGAATACGATGGTCATGGACATCTCGACAGGTGACGAGTTCGAAAATGGGGCAGATGACAGGCATGATGTAAAGATAAAAGATGAGGCAAACGATAAAATAGTTACAGCTATGAACCGCACAGACGGACTTTTCCATATCGCTGCAAAGACCGTAATACTTGCGATGGGCTGCAGGGAGAGAGCAAGAGGTGCTCTTAACATACCCGGCTACAGACCGGCAGGAATTTTCTCGGCGGGCACAGCTCAGAGACTGGTGAATATAGAGGGCTACATGCCGGGACGAAAGGTAGTAATACTCGGCTCAGGAGATATCGGTCTTATCATGGCTAGGAGAATGACCTTGGAGGGGGCAAAGGTGCAGGTGGTTGCAGAGCTCATGCCGTATTCGGGAGGCTTGAAGCGTAATATCGTGCAGTGCCTGGATGATTTTGGAATTCCGCTTAAGCTCAGTCACACAGTGGTTGATATAAAGGGCAGGGAGCGTGTGGAGGGCATCACTCTCGCACAGGTGGACGAGCATAACAAGCCTATTGAGGGAACAGAGGAGTTTTACGAGTGCGACACGCTTTTACTCTCATGCGGACTTATTCCGGAAAATGAGATTTCAAAAACAGCCGGTGTAGAGCTCAATCCGGTAACAAGCGGACCGGTCGTAAACGAAAGCCTTGAGACAAATGTGCCCGGTGTATTTGCCTGCGGAAATGTGCTTCATGTGCATGACCTCGTGGATTATGTGTCAGAGGAAGCGACAGCAGCAGGCCGCCATGCCGCAGAATATGTAAAAAACGGCGGTGATAAGAGTTGCGATGGCAAAGAAATATCGATAACCGCTACAGGCGGAGTCAGATACACTGTCCCAAGCACTATAAATACTGCACAAATGGATGATACTGTGACGGTAAGATTTCGAGTGGGAGCTGTGTATAAGAATTGCTATATTGCAGTATATCTGGATGATAAACAGCTGCAGCACCGCAAGCGTCCAGTTATGGCGCCGGGCGAGATGGAGCAGGTAGTGCTTAAGAAGAAGGAGCTCATTGAAACAGACAATCCCCGCACAATTACGATAAAGATTGAGGAGGCATAGTATCATGGAAGAAAGAAATTTGACATGTATAGGCTGCCCTCTGGGCTGTGCTCTTAAGGTGACAATAGATGGAGAAAATGTCACAGTAACCGGAAATACCTGCAAGCGCGGAGCAGACTACGGAGCAAAGGAAGTGACACATCCGACACGAATTGTGACAAGTACAGTTTGTGTGACAAATGGCACAATACCGATGGTATCCGTAAAGACGGCACAGGATATTCCGAAGGAAAAGATAATGGATGTGATGGAGGGTATAAACCAAAT
>ERZ791923.2899-NODE-2899-length-14315-cov-2.625596_pt1 | contig 14315 bp, 8 predicted proteins | sample MGYA00510133_ERZ791923 | MGnify/ENA primary metagenome ERZ791923 (study PRJEB30046, sample SAMN00792106) | human gut metagenome | study: EMG produced TPA metagenomics assembly of the A metagenome-wide association study of gut microbiota in type 2... | reverse complement strand
CCCGGCAAAGCTACTAACAAAAGAGCAACACATACAAATGATGTTCTTTTAATATTATAGCTTCTTTTCATGCATTCCTCAAATTAAAGCCTTCACAAACCAATTCTTTCTAACGTTATTTCTTCACCCGCCCGTGTTTTTAACTCAAGAACTCCATTCTTTTCAGTAATCTTCTTCTTTTTCCCAGCAATCCTGAATTTTCCTTTAAAAGGATTGACCAAACGCAACAAGCCTCCTTTCTCAGAAACAACTTTAACCAAAGAAGCATCTCCGTTTTCTAAACTGGCACTTACAACAAAGGCTCCTATGGCACGTAGCTTATCAAACGAAACATCTTTCCAATCGGACGGAATAGCAGGAAAAACACGGATAACTCCACTGTGACTTTGTAATAACATCTCCTGAACTCCGGAGGCAAAAGCCATATTCCCTTCTAATGTAAATGGACGATAAGTAAATCCGGACTTACCACTTCTACTTTGATCTCCATTTGCATGAAAACCATTTCTTAAACAAAAACACTCCGCAAATATACGTAAGGCCTTAGCAGCTCCGTTGCCATCAAAAGCCCGTGCCTTTAAATTTGCCAACCAACTATACGAATACCCGGTCCAACCGCCAGGCCCGTATTTATCTAATGTATTCAAACTAACATCAATAATTTGAGAATCGCTTTTTCCATAAGATTTATCAAGCAATCCTAACGGATGAATTGCTAATAAATGAGAAAAATGTCTATGAGAATGTTCGTATGGATGCCCTACAGCAATAGACAATCCCCCTTGAGCATCAAAAATAAAATCAGGTAATTCTTCCTCCAGTTTCTCCCAATGATCAGCTTCATCTTTTCGCCCTAATTCCCTAGCCAATTCAGCTGCTGCACGAAAAGCAAAACGAACCAATGCACGGTCAAAATTCGTCATCTCTCTAAACCAAGCATCCATACTATTATCTTTAAATTCCGGAGATGAACTTAAAGGTAAACTTCTTATCCCATCTTTCACTATAGTAAACTGCTCCAAATAAGTAGCAACTTCTTTCAAATAGGGATAACACCTGTCTATTAAAAATTGACGGTCCTGTGAATATTTCCAGTATAAATAAAAATGCTGGGAAAGCCATGCGGAAACAGTTGGGCCTAATGAATATTGACACCATCCTCCCATCGGTTGTCCCAGTAAAGTACAAACTCCCGGAACATTCAACCCCTCAGTTCCAAAATAGGTTTTCGTATATCTCTTATTTTCCTTCAGTTGATTCCACAAAGTATGTAAATATCCGTAACTTTCTTCCAGATAATTGCCAGTATAAAAAGGCCAGTAACTCAATTGTGTATTCAAATCGTGATGATAATCACCTTTCCAAGGAGGTAATTGCCCATTGTCAGCTGTCCACACAGACTGTAAAGATATCGGATACGAGTCTTTTCTAGAGATACTCCCCATTTTATAAATTTCATTGTAATATTGCTTTTCTATCACCTTGTCCGGCAATGTGACAGACGAACGGCTATAAAATATATTCCACCAATTTTGGTGAGTCTGATAATAAGCCTCTATTCCGGCATTCATAGCCTCATCCACAATTTGTGATGCTTCTTCTTTTACAAGAGAAGAGGTAACACTCCATACACCTATTATTTTTTCTCCAAACCGCTTCCATTTTACTGCAACCGAATAAGAAAAATCCCCCCAACCAGGTTGATTATAAACAAATTTATCGGATAATGCCCGTTCAACTTTTCCTTGTTCATATCCGAGTCGGAACAGACTATGTTGACTATGATCTTCAGCGGTATGTCTTACTTCTTCATTATAAGAAGGAGGAATTAATAATGGCTCAAAATCAGCTTCTACCCCTTCAAATATAAACCAACCCACAGGTTTTTGGGCATGGACAAAACAGCGTAAGGATACTCCTGATTTCCATACAACTTCACATACAGCTTGTCGTTGATATAAATGTACTTTTTCAACCTCTCCAAAATGTTCTATTGGAAACTCCAAACCCGCACCCGGAATTTTTGAAGGGCCGGGATAAGCGTTATATGGATTATCAAACCGCCTCTGTACCGGTGTATAATCTCCTTTTTGAAGCTGTTCGTACAACCAATGAAAAGAGAAGCCTTCTCCTTCTAATTCTTTAGAATGCCGCAAGTCCCACAAATCACTGCGATCTATGGACATACGCAAACGTTCTCCTTTTTGCCAGATTAAAGAACCAATAGTCGCATTTCCTAGCGGTATTGCTTCATCCCATTTTCTTGCCAAGTCTCGAAATTCCATATCATGCACATGAGTAGAAACAGTTACTACCGAAGCATATGAATCAATAGCCAATAGAAACAATATAGCAAACAACAACTTTCGATAACTCATTATTTTTCACTTACTTAAAATTAGAGGTAAACAAAAGAGAATCTTAAAAATAAACAAAAGGTTTCAGCTCATTTCCTTGTTTATCAATAGGATAAAGAGCGCCTTCTTTTTCCAACCGAGACGACATATTACGAATCATCTCCCTACATTTATCAGGAAATACAGAAGAAAGTTCTTTTTTCTCTTCCTGATCCTCTTTCAGATTATAAAGTACCGCTTTCGGTTGCTTCGGAGTCTCCGGCGAATAATAGTAAATCAGCTTCCAATCTCCCTCGCGATATACTGTGAAGTAATTGCCGCGATGAGCGTGAGGGAAGTGCATAAGGAACGTTTCAAGACGTTTTCTATTGACTTTTCCACTTAGCTGCTTCTTTAGATCGAATCCGTCTATTACATAATCGGCAGGCAGTTTACATCCGGCTACCGATAAAACTGTCGGATAAATATCCATGATCGTTCCCAATTGGCTTTGCATACCTCCGACTTCAATAGGTAATCGCTTCTGAAATTTATTACCTTTCCGGGGCTTTGCCCAACTCACAATAAAAGGCACACGCATACCACCTTCAAACTCCGTACCCTTTTTTCCTCTCAATGGCGCGGAAGAACCATATCCCCGTTCTTCTCCTAAAGGTGCGTCTCCACCGTTATCTCCCAAAAAGAAAATCAAAGTGTTTTCCGCAATTCCCAATTTTTCAAGTTGGTCCATGATGTCCCCCAAAGACTTATCCATGCCTTCTATCAATGTAGCAAAGGCCTTGGCCTGTTCCTTCTTATTTGGGTCTGTATAACGGGACAGAAAACGTTTGTCGGCCTGGAAAGGTGCATGGACAGCATAATGAGCCATATTCAAATAAAAAGGACGCTTTTCTTCCACAGCTTTAGCTATCTCACGGTTAGCCTCTATCGTCAGGGCTTCGCTCAGGAAAGTATCCGTACCATGATATTTCTCCAGATCGGGTACTGCTCTGGCTTTCGAACCTTTAATATGACCGTATCCCCACTCACCATAATAACTGCCGGGATGTCCTATTCCCGACCCCGCAATGTTGACATCAAAACCAAGATTCAACGGATTTTCACCCTCGCTATCCATACAGCCGAAGTGAGCTTTTCCTATATGAATCGTCTTATATCCAGCCTGTTGCAGAACTTTCGGCATGGTCGGAATATCCTTCGTCAGCCCTTTCCAATTCCAATCAGGAGGCCCGAAAGGAGTACGGTTATTACTTTCCGCATTAATCCAGTTCGTAGTGCGATGTCTTGTTGCGTTTTGCCCCGTCAACAATGAGGCTCTGGAAGGGGAACTCACACTTTGCGCATAAAAAGTAGAAAAGCAGATCCCTTGTTCGGCCATCCTCTCCATGTTGGGAGTATGATACCAATTATTTAAAGAATGCCTCACCCGATTTCCGCTCCCGTCTGTCAGAAAAGGAACGGAAGTATCCATAAGTCCCATATCATCTACCAGAAAAACAATAATATTAGGACGTTCCTGATAACCTGCTACCGTTCCCGAGGCTGCTACTAAAAGATTTAATAAAAACATAATTACATTCAATGATTAAAATTCGGTTCTCTACCTACACCTTGCCATATCCCTAAACATCCGAATATCCTATCTTATTTAGTATTCGCTTTTTCCCGTTCCAATATGGCTTTCATAGCTTTCACCTTCTCCGGATATTTTTCAGCCAGATTTTCTTTCTCACCTCTGTCCTTTTTTAGATTGTATAGTTGATCTACCGGAGCATTACCAGTCTCAGTCCTTGTTAGTTTCATAAAAGCTGCCCCTTTATTCGGAGTAATATATTTCCAAGCTCCGTCTGAAACAGACAAAGAACCGGAAGCTTCGATCACATAGTCACGCCCCTTACGATCAGTACCCAAAAAGGCTTTCAACTGATTCTGACTGTCTACTCCGGCACCCGGCTGCATCTCTTGTCCCACCAATTCAGCCATTGAAGCAAATAAATCAATCTGAGACACCAAAGCATCCGAAGTTTTACCTTTTTTCACCTTATCAGGCCAGCTGACAATAAACGGAACGCGAGTACCTGCTTCAAAATTACTATATTTACCTCCACGCAGGTTTCCCCAAGGACGATGGTCGCCCAACAGTTCTACCGCCTGATCCTGATAGCCATCATCCACCACCGGACCATTATCACTACTCAATACAATTAAAGTATTCTCCCGCAATCCCTGTTTCTCTAATGCCTCCAGAATCTTACCTACCGTATAATCAAACTGAAGAATGGCATCTCCCCGATACCCCATTCCGCTTTTGCCTACAAAACGAGGATGCGGAAAACGAGGGACATGCACATCATTGGTTCCTACATACAGGAAGAAAGGTTTATCACTATTTCTTTCGATAAAACCTACCGTTTTCGCAATTATCGTATCAGCAATGTCTTCATCCTTCCAAAGTGCTTTACCTCCTCCCTTCATATATCCGATACGGGAAATTCCATTAACGATAGCCTGATTATGACCATGATTCGGAGACGGTTTCAAATTTGTCAATAACTCCGGATTATTCTTTCCGGTAGGTTCGCCAGGAAAAGGCTTTGTATAACTTACTTCAATAGGAGCCGATGGATCATAATTAAGCACCTGTTGATTTTCCATCCATACACAAGGCACGCGGTCACCGGTAGCAGCCATTAGGCAAGAGTAGTCAAATCCCAAATCTTCCGGCCCCGGACTAACTTTCTTGTTCCAATCCTGCGTACCCGTTTTATCCCCCAAGCCTAAATGCCACTTCCCGATAGCTCCGGTCGTATATCCGGCAGACTTAAACATATCTGCAATCGTAGTTTGCTCCGGCCGGATAACCATACCTGCATCACCACGGGCAATTCCCGTATCATTTCTACGCCAGGCATAATGTCCGGTGAATAAAGAATAACGTGACGGTGTACTCGTTGAAGCTACCGCATGCGCATCCGTAAAACGAATACCACTACTGGCTAATGTATCTACATGAGGAGTCTGAACGCGATGGGCACCATAACAACTCATATCTCCATAGCCTAAATCATCAGCAATAATAAAGATTACGTTAGGTTGTTTTTCTTTTGCTTTCTTCTGTGCCTGAATCGGCGCTGCGATCAACAAAGAGCCGCTGATACTCATCCATAAATCAAAGTTCTTCATAATATAATTGTTATTGGGTTATTGTTTTTTCGCCTTTATATATGCAGGATTCAGTTCTGTCGGAATATCTGCACGGGTATCTATAAGCCATTTCATCAGTCTGGTATACAGTTCTTTTGCGAGAGTCGGTTGCAAATTAACTAAATTATTCCTTTCCATTCTATCATTTTTCAAATTAAAAAGCTCCATTGACTTATCTTCATAATAATAAATCAGTTTCCAGTCTCCCGAACGGATGATGGAATATGGAGTTGCTCTAAAATCTTTACCAAGCCCCTGATAGCCTTCCAAATAAGCAGGAAAATGCCAGAAAAGCGCTCTTTGAACTTTCGATGTACCTTTCTTCATCCGACCAAAAATATTCTCGCCATCAAGCCCGTTATCCGGTATTCCACCAGTCAATGCTACTAAAGTAGGATAGAAATCAACTCCTGTTACAGGTTCTGAAACTACTGTTCCCGCTTTTATCTTACGAGGGTATTTCATTATAAGCGGAACTCTGATTCCTCCTTCATAAGGCATTCCTTTGGCTCCTCTAAGCCGGAAATTATTGGTTGCTGCCGCAGCACCTCCATTATCAGAATAAAAGACAATAAGCGTATTTTCCGAGAGTCCTAATGAGTCAATAGCATGACATAACCTGCCTACATTCCAATCCAGATTTTCTACCATAGCCGCATAAATTGCATTCGTCTGATACTTCCCCTTAGTCTTTTTCTGATATTTATCGACCAAAGTCTGGGGAGCCTTTAAAGGCGTATGAACCGCATGATGCGCCATATAGAGGAAAAAAGGCTTGTCTTTTGTCTGTTCTACAAATTTAATAGCTTCACTTGTCAAACGATCTGTCAGGTACTCTCCCTCACTCCCCTCATCCAATCCCAAATGGCACTTTTGCTTTCTACAATAAGGGTAAAAATAAGAGTAAGGTGAACCAGCCCTGTCGCCGGCTATATTATAATCAAATCCCTGTGATAGGGGACCGGTTTTACTGCCATCAAGATCACTACCCAAATGCCATTTCCCGATATGCCCGCACACATATCCCTGCTGTTTTAATGCCTCTCCCAAAGTAACAAGGTCTGTCCGCACATCCTCCGTATTTGTAATAGGAATCAATTTACGCTTGGTTTTATCTCCTCTCGCTGAAGGACTCACAGTATATACTCCGTGTCTCGGAGTATAGAGACCTGTCATAAAACAGGCACGGCTCGGTGCCGAATTGGCTGCCGCTGCATAAGCATTATCAAAGAAAACCCCTTCAGAAGCCAGTTTATCAATATTAGGCGTCTCATAATAATCACTTCCGGTTATGCCAAGATCATTCCAACCCAAATCGTCAGCCATGATAAATACAATATTGGGACGTTCGTTCTGTGCATGTAAGGCTGATACAAACATACACCCACCAGCCAATATCGGAAAATATAAATGTCTCATCCGTCTCTTTTTTTTATGGATACTTAATAAGTTATCTATTTTTTCTTATATAAATCCTGAGCTGTTTTAATCTCATTATGCATCAACTGCTGATGATACCTATTGGTTATTTTTCGCCAGCCTTCTTCCAGCCATGAGGGTTCAATACACTCATTTTTCTCCCATTTAGCCAATTTTTTCGCCAGTTTACGATACAAATCCGGCTCTTTGTTTATCAAATTATTCATCTCTTCAGGATCTCTTCGGATATTATACAATACAGAATCAACCCCATGAGTGATGATTAATTTATAATCTCCCGAACGAATAGCACGTGTATCCATTTTACGCCAGTATAACACTTTATGGGGTTCCCCTTTTTTACCTTTCAGGTAAGGTAGTAATGATACACCGTCCAATCTATTACGTGTTTTCGATATACTGGCCGCATCAATAGCTGTCGCAAAAATATCCAAAGAAGAAACCAAACCATCATAAGGCTTGCCAGCAGGAATTCCATTCTTCCATACTACAAAATAAGGCACACGATGTCCACCTTCAAATTTATTTCCTTTGAAACCCTTCAAAGGATAATTTGAAGACTGATTGGTAGTGGCTCCTCCGTTATCACTTAAGAAAAAAATCAATGTATTATCAAATTTCCCACTATCTTTCAGTCCACGAATTACAGTGCCTACGCCCCTGTCGAGTGCATAGGTCATTGCAGCTAGTTTTTGTCTCGGATGCCCTTCAAACTTAGCCATATCTTCATCGGTTGCTTGCATTGGAGTATGCACCGCATTATAAGCCAAATACATCATGAAAGGCTGAGAACTTTCATTTATAAACTCAACCGCTTTTTCACTGAAAGCATCAGTCAAATACTTCTCAAATTTCACTTGCCTGTCATTCAATAACAGGTTACGTTCATCACCGGGACGGTCACTCTTTTTTTCATTATAAAAATAATCACGTCCCCCCGCTTTCATACCGTAAAACAAATCAAATCCACGATTATTAGGATGTTGTTCATCCCTACTTCCCAAATGCCACTTACCAATAGCAGCAGTACGATATCCATTCGTTTTAAATACTTCCGCAATCGTTTCTTCTTCCAAAGGAAGGCCATTAGTACGGTCCGATAAGTTACATTCATAGCCGAACCGATGTCCATAACGCCCTGTGATAAGACAAGCTCTTGAGGGACTGCTTACTGTCGCAGCCACATGAGCATCGGTAAATACGACTCCCTCACTGGTTAAAGCATCAATATTAGGAGTTTGCATCTCTTTTGATCCCATAAATCCGAAGTCATTATAACCCGCATCATCAATCAAGATCACCAATATATTCGGATTTTTATCAGTTTTACTTTCTACCGCCGAGACGGTCTGAATGTCACCGGAAACTAACAATCCGGGAAGACATATATACTTTAATATATTCATACTTTTCTTTACATATAAATTTATCTTGTACCACAAACCAAAGTTCTTTTACCATCCCAAGAGACAGCTTCAATACGAGTAGCCCCTTTGGGATAACGAATAAATGTACTTGAATTATCTATAGTTCCTGTACCGACAATACAAACTTCAACTAACTCATTACCAGCATACGTTTCAAATGCTACGACATTTTTCCACACCGAATGAGAAACTGTTTTCGAAAGATTACCATTAGATACCCCTTGATTAAAAACTCCTTGTACAGAAAGTTGTTTTTTATATGTATCCAGACTATTTCCAGATATATAATAAATAACAGGAGTAGGTACCGGAGATTTACTCTTACCATAGTTTTCTATCTCCCCTACCATTTCTTTCGTTATCGTTATTTGCTTTGCCGGCCCATAATCCCCGACTTTCATATTAATCTCCCGCAGTAATCCCATCTTTTTAAAGAAATCGGTCAAATTCATCTCTGATGCATCCATCGCACGTTTCATGAAATTTACATATTTTTCGCCATAAGTATATACCGAATTATTATCGTGAATAGCTGCCCAATGTACATCTGGCCAGAAATCAGGTTTAGACCACGGAGCATCTTCTGTTAACATAAAAAAGAGAGATAATTGCCAAAGAGGAGCCAATGAAACAAACGGATCAGCACTATAATATTCACCTTTTTCAGGGTCATTAACAAGTCCGCCTTCATGTGTCAAATACGGTTTTTTCTTCACAATTGCATCATTCAAATAGGCATTAAAACGATCGGCAACTACTTTATCATTATAACCTTGCCTTTTAAATTCAGTATGCTCCAAACGACAAGCAGCATTATTCATCTGATACATGGCTTGTTGCGCATAAATATTGTTTGTTACTTCCGCCCAACCGGCTCCTTTCATTTGAGCCACTTGATTGCCATGACCAAATTCATGCCCGAATACCCAGATATTCTGAAGAAAAACTCCTTTATCAAGCATAGCTTGTTCACTATTGGGAAAATTAGCACAAGTGCCATTCCAATTAGGGGATCCTCCCCATGAACGCACACCCAACATACGATTTCGGGGAACTGCATTGTTTTTAACTAATCCCATCATCATATACTCTATCTGCATTAGTTCATCATGCATATTCATTATACTCATAATATCATCCGGACAATAAGTATTAAATGCATTAACTGTATTTATCAATTGAACACGTTCACCTAAAACATCCAGCATAGCATTAGTTACATTCAAACGTTGGACACATATATTCGCTAAATTAAGAATACGTTTCCAATCTTCATTGGTATGTCCGGCACGTACATCCCAAAATCCTATTTCATTACCGTAACATACATGTACTTTTACGGCAGGTTCATATACTTCCATATCTGTCCAATACTGTATATACCCTGTACCGTCTACTGTCGTTATTATTGTATTTAAACCACTTTTTAATCTAATAGTCTGATTTTCGCCTCCTTCACGCCAATCCTTGATATATAAGTTTAGGGTCTTATCACCTATCTCGTCTCCTACAAATATAATATACTTCTTATCCTTTTCAAAAAATAATCCTGTCGGATTATCGCAAATACTTCTTTTACCAATTGTCAACCCTTCACCAACTGTTACCGGATTTTTACAAGACTGGTAAGTCCGTACCCGAAACTCACTCGGATAAGTATTGTCTAAAAGTTCTTGTGCAATGGCACGTATCATCGGATGAGTGATTTTCACAATGTCAGCTTGGGTAGTCGTAGGTTTCAATTGAGAAAAAACATTGTCTTCAAAATAAACAGCATCAGCCGCCAGATCAAAATCAGTACCTTCTGCTTTCTGATAACATTCAAACTCTGCCAGAGCAACACTGCCTTGATTTGGTTCTGGTGTACGTTCAAATGTAAGACGAAAATGAGTAGGTTTTACCACATTCACATCCATCCGAATAGACGGCACTATTATTGACTCATCAAACGAACCACATTTAGTCCATTCCGTTACCGCAGCAGACTTATATGCTATTTCCCCTTTTGTTAATTGATTATGTACTGTTATTCCCGCTTTTCTTTGATGTAAAATAACATAATCAACTTTTTCTGTCCCTTCCTGCAGTGTATACTCAAATATGATAGGTTCCCGTTTTGCACTTGTGCCCGATCCATAATGAGTATTCAGATCACCATCAATAGTCTTTTCCGGTCCCGACTTTCCATCACCATAAACAGTACCTTGAATCATCCCAACACTTTCAACCTTTACCTTAATATCATCCGGAATAACATCATCAACGTTTGCAGCTTCCTGTTCTACTGCAACCTCTATCACAACAGGTTCATCACTTTGCTCAACCGAATTTATTCGAATTATATCTCTACGTGGAGATAAACCAATATTAGCAGTCACACTATATTGATATTCCGACTCCACCATTCCTCTCGTATCCGGTCCTTCTTTCAATGTCAGCCATTTTTCTTCATTCTGAAGGGTATATTCTACATTAGCTGTCACTTTCATAGTAAATGTTTGTGCCTCCTTTGATAAAAGTTTTGATTCAATGTTTACCAATATTTCCGGTTCTGAACCTAACTGTACCACTCGAAAAGGTATACTTTCAACTCCTGTACCACGTAGAACGAACTCAGCCTCACGCCTGCCCACTTCTTCATTAGGAGCGACATTAAATGTCAGTAAATGAATATCTGAAGCCGATAAACCAATAGAAGTTTTACGTATCCACTTGAAATTTTAGGAACCAATTCCCAATCAGACAAATTGGTACGTATTTTTATAGTTCCCGTTTTTCCTTCAATAGGTACATTGAATACATTATTTTCGAGCTCAACAGTCAAATAAGGATCAATCAAATTTTCTTCCGTATCACTACATGCAAATAAAAAAAAGAGAAATGGTAAGAATAAATAAGAATAAATATGTTTCATGATTAGATTCGTTATGAGTATTTAAAAGAGCTATAATGTAAAAACATCCTTCCGTCTACCGTCCCAAGAAACAGCCACTAACCGGTCGCATCCATTCGGAAAATATGCGATTGTCTCAGTATTGTCCTCAGTTCCCGTACCTACCATAGAAACACGCTGCAATTTACTTCCCTGATAGGCTTCAAAAACCACTACATTCTTCCATATATCATGAGAAATATAACAAGATTCACCCTCCACACGAATCCCCTTTCCTTTTATACCCTGTACAGGTAACTGTTCACGGAAAGCTTTGACACTATTCATTGTTATATAATGTATAACCGGAGATTTAGGTTTTGGATATCGGGAAGCATAACGGATAACTTCCTCTACTTGCTTTTGAGAAATACTTAAATGCCGGTTACCTCCATAATCACCAATTTCAGTATCTACAGACCGGAGCATACCGCATCTTATGAAAAAGTCTGTTAAATCTTCCTGTATTACATCGCAGGCATTCTTAACAAAGTTCAATTGAAGTTCACCTACTGTCAGATCCTGTTCATTTGTCCGACGTACAATCTCACTTATACGCGCATAGAAATCCGGTTTTCCAAAATTTGTAAGTGCATTATAAATTTGTAGTTGCCAAAACGGACAAAGACGTACAAAAGGATTTTTATTATCTGAATAGGGAGGCGTAAACGATGTTCGAGGGTTATATAGCAAAGGCTTTTGCTGTACGACACAATGATTGAAATGCCAATTAAACAAACCACCATAAACTTTTTGCCCTGTACCGTCGGGAGCTTTGGAATGCTCTATCCTAAAGGGGCCTTCCGGACGCAGCAGATATTGTATCCATGCCGCCTGAATATTATTAGTAATTTCCGTTGTTCCATGCCATTTCAAGCCCGGACGTACCTGATTCACATGACCGAATTCATGCCCGATTACCCAATTGGAATTTCGGATATCTTCGGGACGAATAATAGAAGAAGTACGAGGAAAAGAGACTCCTTTCCCATTTGCATTAGGCGGACCTGCCCAACTGATACGAGCAAACATATGGTTGTTCGTACGATAACCGAACTGATCAATTCCCAACATTTCCTGCTGCCACAGAATAATTCGATCATACATACGAATCATCTCCACTCCGCAATCACTTCCTTTTTCACGCAGAGTTTTTACATCGAAAGTCAGATGTACATATTTTCCCTGCATATCAATCACTTCTGCTATCGCACTATCCAACATTCGCTTCCATTCATCATTCGTATGTTGATAGGCATTAAACACCCCATTATTAATTCCTGTGTGAAAGGTAAGTTTCTGTTCCGGAGCCTTCCGGCAATCCTTTACATAATAGCTTACATAAACCAATCCCTTATGAGGAGCATAAAACTTATTATTTCCTGTTTTTAAAGTAAATACGGTAGTCTTCTCTTTCTTTTCACCTTCAGCAGGTTTACTAAAGTCGACCAACAATAGATTCAATTGATAACCTTGTAAATCAGGAGCTGTTACCTGTATCGTTTCGCCTTCTTCAAAATATAATCCGGTAGGATTCTCAAACGGACTATAACGGGATGTCTTCAGCTGTTTTGCCAATGAATTGATATCAGAATAAGGAATAGCAACAAAATTGACAGGAGTAGCTTGTACGGTAATCCCAAAACAGACATTCAACAACCCTAAAATAAATATACTTTTAATAGTCATCTTGTTTAAATTATAAATAAAAAGAGGCTTATATGAACCTAAGAGGTATCAATATAAGCCTCCTTCAAACAATAATTATGATTAATATCCTGGATTTTGGACAATATGAGGAACCTTATTGGTTTCTGTCATAGGAATAGGCATCAAATATTGTGCCTGTTTAAAAGTACGAATATTCTGTAATTCAGTTGGCACAAAGAATGTCTCATCTGTATCTCCTTCAATATTCATACCCCATACTTTCTCACCCAAAATGCCTGCATCTTTCCAACGGCGTAAATCCCAGAAACGTTGGTTCTCCAAATAAAATTCTATCTGCCGTTCTCTGCGTACTATCTCTCTAAGTCCCTCAGCAGTATTCGCTTTCTCCGGATGATTCGCCTTTTCCCATGCCTCATCAATAGTAGGAATACCTGCACGAACACGAATTTTATCAATTAAACCTTTAGCTTCTTCCAAGCGTCCCGTCGTATTCTCCAAAGCATCCAGTTCTATTAAAATCTCAGCTAAATTCAAATACATTTCTGCCATACGAATCACCGGATAGGGGTAATGAACCGGACCATTCTGAAACGCAGGATGAACGAACTTCTTATTCAGATATCCGGTACCTGTGTAATTACCTGTTTGTCCATCTTCCCAGCCATTAGCATCATTTTTTCTGAATTTCACTACTATAGCCTTTTTGGCATTATTCGTATTAACTACTTTTCCATTATATTTCATGATCTCATAATTTCCATTATGAAATGCAATCCACGCAAAGAAACGCGGCTCTCGGTTTAAATGTAAGTTCAAAGTTCTTCCATTTGATTGAGCAAAATAATTATTTCCATCATAATTTACTGGCATATTCACAATTTTATATCTCCCGGAATAATCGAATTCTTTATCCTCATCAATAGGTAAACCATTTTTTGTGTAGAACATCTCAACAGTCTGTAATGTCGGAGCCAAAATACCCCATGAATTTTTATATCCATTAGATGCCTTTTGTTTTGGAGTAGACTGATTCTGAAGAGCATACGTCCCTTCTTTACGAGTATCAACCATGATCACTTCTGGATTTGTGCCACCTACATTATCCATAAAAGTATAACGTACAGCACGTTGAGCTTTATTCACGGGCCCCGGTTTATTAGCCGAAGGAGTACCAGCATCATCATGTCCTACTTCATTATATAAACGATAACCGGCATTCTCCAAATCAGCAATTGCCTTACGTGTCACCGTCTCTGCAGTTTTCCACTTTTCTATATCAACCGT
>ERZ791923.2887-NODE-2887-length-14346-cov-2.231824_pt1 | contig 14346 bp, 9 predicted proteins | sample MGYA00510133_ERZ791923 | MGnify/ENA primary metagenome ERZ791923 (study PRJEB30046, sample SAMN00792106) | human gut metagenome | study: EMG produced TPA metagenomics assembly of the A metagenome-wide association study of gut microbiota in type 2... | reverse complement strand
TCGGCCCAAGTATATACCGGGATAAATTTATTCGTTTCATAGATCGCCTCTTGTTGAGCCGGATCAGAAATATCAATATCATCTGATGCCACATCATGGTAAGAAAGTGTCCAGCGGAAATTTTCCGTGTTATTCATCAGGTAACGGTAATTTTCCGTCTCCTCCGGAACCAATGATCCTTTAGTCTTGACATCCACCCAATCGGAACAAGCGGAGAAACAACAGGAAAGTCCTATAATTACACTAAATATTTTCTTGTTCATATCTATCACGTTTTAGAAATTAAGATTTAACGAGAAGTTATAAGAAGGTGTCGGCGCCATCCGCAAATCTCTCGTGTTCGGAATAAAATCAGGATCTATACCGACATTATTCTTTTTCCAGATCAATCCCAGGTTTGTTGCAGTAAACCCGATATTAGCACTACCAAGCATGATTTTATTTACCCATTTAGATGGGAGTTCATAAGTCAACGATATTTCTTTCAAACGGATATGATCTCCTTTTTGGACATGAATATCAGCACCTCTATATCGTTGAAAACTATTGTTATCCGTTCCCAAACGGGGTACATCGGTTTTAGCTTCATCACCCGCCTCTCTCCAACGTTTTGCCATATCTTCATTAATTTCATAATTAGCACCACCGTATCTACTTGCAGGCTGTTGTGAAATCGTCGGTTTCTGGAAAATATACCCTAACTTATAGGTGATCCCCACGTAAAGAGACAATCCTTTATAAGTGAACGTATTAAAAAATCCACCAAAGTACTTCGGTGTCAATGTTCCCATATACACCAAATCATCATTCGTAATATTCTCCGTAGATTTTATAATTTCTCCGTCCGCATTGTACACCAGAGCATTTCCCTCTTCATCCAAACCGGCCCAACGAGTAGCCCAGAAGTTATTCATATTATACCCTTCTATCATACGACCACTTCCTCCTCCACTAGATGCAAAACTGGAATATAGTTCATAAGGAGAGGATTTTACTTCATTCGTGTTATAAGAGAAAGTTAAACTGGCTCTATAATTAAAATCGCTTTTCTGTACAATCATTCCATTCAAAGCGATGTCCACTCCTTTTCCATCCACCTTAGCTGCATTACGAGTAAGCGTGTAAGATCGGGTAGAATTCGCTCCGAATATCGGGTTTATCGTGTACTCTGCAAACAAGTCTCTCGAATATTTGCGATACACTTCGATAGAACCGGAAAGACGATGATTCAATACTGCAAAATCCAATCCAAAATTCAATACACCTGTCTTCTCCCAACGAATTGAAGGATTGGCCGCGGCAGTAATACTTGACGATGGTAATTGAGTAAAACCATCATTACTCGTGGATAACGATATGTTCGTGAAAGGATACTGGCCCGGATCAATATTTCCATTATACCCGTAAGTCGTTCTAAATGTCAATTGATTCAACCATCCTACATTATCCATGATAAAATCTTCCCGACCAATATGCCACGAAAATCCGGTTGACCACATCGGAGTCGCCCGGTATTTCCGGTCAACACCAAAATTATTGTAATCATCATAACGCACACTTCCAGACAATACGTATTTATTCATCAAAGTATAAGACAAATTTCCGTAATAAGACAAGTATCGCCGTTGATAATCGGTTTCCGGACTAGCATCTGTCAAGTAACTATTATATCCCCAAATATTTATATAAGGATTCGGCAACTGACTACCGGCAATCAGTGTTTTTTCGTTATAACCATAATATCTAGCCCCATTCGCCCAATCTCTCGTCTCACGGATTTCCATTCCAGCCAATGCTGTAATTTGGTGAATTTCATCAATAACCCCATCATAATTGATCTGTCCCCGAATACTGTAATTCTGGGAATTACCATTAGTCACGTTCAAGATACCTCCCCACGGAAGATTATTTGTTAGCGCACCCGTATTTGCATCATAAGTCGTGGCCGTGTTATAAAGATCTCTAGCCTCGAACGTATTCTCGTTAGCAAAAGTACGATTCTTGGTATTCTTCCTTTCAAACATGAATTGTCCGTCTAATGACAACCCTTTTACTCCCGGAATTGGAATATTCAATCCCACAGTCATCGCAAAAGTTTGCTCTTTACGGGTATCATCTTTGTTATCCAATTCGTCCAAATAATTATACTTCCAATTTTTATATCCCAACGTTTCTTTTTCCGTTACAAAATCTTCATTGTACGTCTTATAGTAATCAACTCGATTACCATTTTCATCCACGAATTGATTATAAGGTAATAAGATCAAACCACCAGATGCCTGTATCATGGAAAGTCCTAAAGCATTATTTTTAATATTAAACAAAGTAGCTCTTAACCCCGTGGTCAACGTAGCCCAATTCAATATTTTAAAATTCATGTTGGAAGTCAACGTGAAACGATCACCTTCTTCACCCTTCATATTAGATCTCTCGTTTGCATAGGATGCGGAAAGGAAATAAGACATCTGATCAGACGCCCCACTAAAAGATAAATTATATTGCTGTGAAAAAGAAGGTTGCAACAGATACTTTTTCACATCACGATAAGCCTCCCGACCAGCTAATTCATTCAGTATGGCATCCGCATCCGCCTGATTAATAAGCCCGTCCTTAGCGTCCAAAATCAATTTAGCAGCTTGTGAAATCGGGGCTCCTGCCGAATAGGCGGAATTCACGGGTCTCGTGATATAACCTTTCTCTACCATTTCCTTCTCGTAATCAATCATTTCGGCAGAATTCATGATCGGTAAGGTATTAAAACGAGGGGAACCGGAAGTCGATACATTCATTCCAAAATTTACAGTTGTTCCTCCTTTACCTTTTTTACCTTTTTTTGTCTCAATAACAATAACCCCATTGGCCGCACGTACCCCCCAAATAGAGGCTGCTGCCGCATCTTTCAAAAAAGTAATCGATTCAACATCACTGGGATTTATATTCTTCATTTCCATATCCGTGGGGAAACCGTCAACAACCAGTAAAGGCCTTGTTGTGTTCAAAAGAGAACTTTTTCCCCGGATATTCATGGAAATATTCGTCTGCTCATCAACATAACCATCCGTACGATCGGAACCATACAAAAAAGTCATATCCGAATTCTTGACATCCACGTAAACCCCCGGAACAACACCTTCCAAACGATTCATGATATTCGGACTAGGACGTTTTTCCAATTCTTTAGCTGTAACCACGCTAAATGAACCGGTGGCACGTTCTTTCGGTAAACGGGTGTAACCCGTTGAAACAACGACAACCTCATCCAATGCCTCCGTGGCTTCCTTCATTTTAATGTTTAGAGGGGAATTGCTATTAATTGCCACGATTTGCATCTCGAAACCGACCATTGAGAAAAGCAACGAATCGCCCCGCGAACAAATCGCCGTGAACTTTCCTTCCACGTCAGACACGAATCCTAGCGTAGTTCCCTTAATAATAATATTCACTCCCGGAAGAGGCAGACCTTGTTGATCCGAGATCTTACCTACCACCGTAAGTTTATTCTCTTGCTGTTGGCTTGTTAATTTCACGGGACTAACGACCACCGTGTTATCCACGATCGAGAAAGTAAGTCCTGAATTCTTTAAACAATACTCTAAAACGGCTTTTACATCCGTATTTGTGAAATCAGGATTCAGTCCCGTAATATTACCCACTTTTGCATCATTGTACAAAAAAGTCAACTCCGTTTGCTTTTGAATTTCTTTAGCAACTTGGATAAATGAACTATTCTTCATCTTCACAGTGACATTCTGAGCCACTGCCGTGAATGACAAAAATAGTAATAAAACAATCGTCATTCTCATCATTAATCGGTTCTTTACTAGCCATAAACCTCCCCGAAGAGACTTATTTCGGTTCTTCTTCATAATGTAATTAATTAATTTAGTTAGTTTTACACACTTGCCTCCCCTCGTGGCCATCGAGGGTTTCACTCTGTAGTTATATATACATCATTTCCATGTAATTCAAATCGCACATCTCCCGTCATCTGCAACATTTTCATCACCTGGGAGAAATCACCATATCGCTTCATATTTCCCGACAGAGAAATTCGTTTCGCTCCCTCATCCTTGAATATCACACGAATATCGTACCATCGTTCCAACGTTCTCATTATATCTTCCAACGGTTGTTGTTCAAATACGAAACGCCCATCTTTCCAACTCGTAAAGTTTTTTACTTCAACCTCCTGCTTTACCATTTCTCCCGATAACGCACTCACCTCTGCTTGCTCTCCCGGTTTCAATAGCATTGAACTACCGGGGCTGTAAATCCTCACGGATCCTTCTGCAAGAGTGGTTTGCGACCGTTTTTCTTCCGGGTAAGCCCGGATATTAAAGGAAGTTCCCAACACCGTTACCGATGAACTCATGAACTGCACGGTAAAAGGTTTCTTCGCATCCTTTGCCACTTCAAAATAAGCCTCACCCTGTACGAAAACCCGTCGTTCCTTTGCCCCGAAAGCCACCGGATACTGGATAGAAGTTTCCGAATTCAACCACACCCTTGTTCCATCCGAAAGCGTCAGGCAAAACTCTCCACCACGAGGTATTTCCAATTTATTGTAAACCACCGATTCGCTTTCTACCCCACTGGCATATGTTACCCCTGATCCCGAAGCACTAATCTGTGTTCCATCCGTGATAATCGTGCTATCCGTAGCCTCTTTGCCTAAAGGAATCATTTGCCCGTTTGCCAATGTCAACACGGCTTTGCTCGTCCCCGGAAGGATATTTGAAGCTAGAGAAGGACGCACCATTTGTTCTTCTTCTCGATTCAACCCTACATATAGAACAAGAGCAATCACAAATGGTAACGCAACGGCAGCTACCCTGGCCATATTTATCAAAAATCTTCTTTTACGACGTTGTTGGTACTTCTTTTGCAAGAAACGTCCGTAGGCCACCCGGGAATCATACATTTCCAACTTCTCCATTCCAATCGTATAAAAATCCTCTGAAATCATTCGTTGAAAAGCACGTTCATTCTCATCGGAAACCTTTCTCCAACCAGATAATTGCCTTTCCTCTGATTCAGAAAGTTTTCCTTTCAAACTCTTCTGAATAATTCGTGCTATTTCAAATGCTTCTTTCATCTTGAATTCTTTTACGATCTAAAAACAATCAAGTACAAAAAAAGTGTCACTTGAATGACACTTTCTTGTAAATTTAACAATTCGACAGGAATAAAAGGATAGCCGTTATATCTCCTAACCGACTCTTCAATAATTGTTTTCCGCGTTTTTTATGTGACTTTACCGAATCTATGGAGAGATTCAATTTCTCCGCGATTTCCGCGTTATCGAAACCTTCCATCACCAGTTGGAACACTTGTCCCGTCTGTTCCGGTAAATCCTGAATAGCCTCTGACAACAAGGTTAGTAACTCCTGCTCCACGATCTGGTTAAAAAAGAATGTCGTTGTTTCCCGTTCCTTCAAGAAAGACATATACTCTTGTTCGATCCGGGCATGCTTCAAATAATTCAGACATTGATTCTTAGTAACCAAATACAGGTAAGATTTCAAGGCCACCACAACATCAAAAGTCGGTTTATCCGTGTAAAGTTTGAAAAATATCTCCTGTACAATATCTTCTGCCACGTCCGGGTCATTCACGAAATTAGTGGCAAACGCACAGAGTGAGGCATAATACTTTTCAAACAGGACTTTAAAGGCCCGATCATCCCCAACCCTTAATCCCTGTAACCATTTTACCTCATCCTGTTCCGACATATTATTATCACGTGTTACTCCATCATTTAGAACTATACAAATATACGAAAAATCAAAATAAAACTACTCTTTCACAGAGTCATGACGATATACCCGCATGACTCCCTGTATACGTTTTAAACGGGAAATCAGTTGTGATAAGTGTTCCGTATCACTAACCAACACGGTGATTTGCCCGTCAAATAATCCCTCGCTCGAATTAATGGACAATCCCCGTAACGTGATCTTCGGGTCCTTCGCTATCACTTCAGTAATCTTAGTCACCATTCCCGCATCTTCACGTCCCACGATACTCAACACCGTCTGGTAAGAAGTTGCACCGGCATTCGTCCAAGCTGCCTGCACGATTCGATACGGGTAGCGACGCTGCAAATCAAGAGCATTCTTACACTGAGTCCGGTGAATCTTAATCCCCTCACCAATAGAAACGAATCCCAGAATATCATCCCCGAATACCGGGTTACAACAACGGGCAAACTTGTACACCACGTTATCGACATTCCGGTCGATCAATAACACATCCTCACTAATCGGGCGGGACGGAATAACCTGCACCTCTTCTCTCAGGGTGGCCACCGTACGCTCCTCTTCTTTCGGGCGAGTAATGAACTCCTTAATCTCCGCCATATCTAACTTTTCCTCGGCAATCGCCTGGTAAAGATCAATAGCAAACTTATATTTATAATGTTGTTGCAAACGATGAATCACCTCGTCTGTCAACTCTAACTTCCAATTTTTAAACCGACGAGCCAACATTTCCTTACCCAGCGTGGCCTGAGCCCGCGAATCTTCGGTAAGAAACTGACGAATCTTGTTACGAGCCTTCGAAGTCGTGGCAATATTCAACCAGTCGGCATTCGGCTGTTGATTATTCGAAGTTAGGATGGATACCTGATCCCCATTCTTCAACACATAGCGCAAGGTCTCGTTACGTTGGTTTACCTTTCCTCCTACACAACGGGACCCTACAGCCGTGTGGATAGCATAAGCAAAGTCAAGTAACGTCGCTCCCGCCGGTAAAGTCTTCAAATCTCCCGCCGGGGTAAACACGTGTACCTCCTTATCTTGCAGGTTAATTTTAATATCATCCAACATATCCACGGCTCCGACTTCCGAACTCTCCAATATCTCTCGTAACTCAGTCAGCCACTCCTCGATCGCCTTATCCGCCGTTCCCCCCTTGTACTTCCAGTGAGCCGCAAATCCCTTTTCAGCAATCTCATCCATCCGTTCCGTACGAATCTGCACTTCCACCCATCGGTTATTAGGTCCGAGAACGGTGGTCTGCAATGATTCATAACCATTGGACTTAGGCACTGAAATCCAATCTCGCAATCGCTGCGGGTTAGGCGTGTACCTGTCGGCCACGATCGAATATGCCCTCCAGCAATCGGCCTTCTCTTCCGGCCCCCTGCTATCCAGTATAAAACGAACCGCAAATATGTCATAGATTTCCTCGAACTCCACCTGTTTCTTCCGCATCTTGTTCAAGATCGAGGCTATCGTCTTGGTACGCCATTTCACCTTGAATTTAATTCCCCGGTTATTGAATTCTTCCACAATAGGGGCAATAAACTCGTTGATATATTTTTCACGGGCCTCCCGTGTTCCCTCCAGCTTTAAAGAAATCTCCTTGTACACCTCAGGCTCTCCATAACGTAAAGCAAGGTCCTCCATCTCCGATTTGATATTATACAAACCTAAACGATGGGCAAAAGGAATGTAGATATAACTGGTTTCCCGCGCTAACTCCCGTTGTCGTTCCGGAAGTAAAGTCTCAGCATGCCGTAAATCATACAATTTTTCCGCCAGAAAAATCAACTGCACCCGTACATCTTCAGCAAAACTCAGTAGTAATTTCCGGAAATTTTCGGAATCAACCACCCGGTGAGTAGTATAGATATGACTTATATCCCGTAAACCAGCTAATATCTGGGCCACTTTCTCTCCAAATACCGTTTTTATCTGTTCCAATCTCAACGTTCCGGACTCTATTGCCCGATGTAACATCAAACAAATAATAGAAGTTCTCCCTAACCCGATCTCGGACGTGATAATTAATCCGATATCCAACAAACGATGAATATCTTTCTCTGTAACCGCTTGTGAATTTGCCTCGCTGCTCATTGCCGTGTCGAAAGCTTTTCGCACGAGACGAATATCCTCGGTTGAAATCAAGTTCTTACATGACTTTAATAAAGATCTATATTTTTGTTGTACAGTAATGTATGTCGTAGTTTCTGCCATAACAGGTTAATTTAGTAAATTCCAATTCCTATTAATCATATCAAAAAAAATGCCGTACTCCCCGATTTTCATTCTATTCAAGATATAATAACAACTAATTATGCAGGACAACGACAATACCCGACCAAAGGTTACCCGCAAGCCCCCAAAATTGATTTATTTCAAGCTACACAAGATAAAACCGTATCGTTATAGTCATTTTTTATGCTATCACCGAGAAAGAATCTGAATTATTTGACTATCGGTTTCACTATAATCTCGAAATTCCGACCATAGTTAATCAAGTATAATCCCCGATTTTCCAAACCTCCAAATCCACTCACGGGATGGAACCGGAAACGGGTAAATGCTCCGCTTATATCCTTTTCCCGCAACACGTTCAAAGTATTCCCACGTTCTATGTCAACCAAGGGGATAAAGCACATAACAATGTCAAACGCCCGGTTCACCACATTACTCGGCTCCGAATAAAAATAATCCCGGTGTTTCGCAGAAAACTCTTTGGCCACATCACCTTGATAATCCACGTAACTATTCGCCATCATCTTCACGTTCAACTTAAACAACACTTCCTCATCGATAGAAGTAAATTTCAACCAATCAGGGAAACCAATTACCGTGATCCGGAACTGATCTGCTAGGGCAGACAACACAGGCAACGTCCGACTGGCCGCCGCTTCATTTATAGTTGGAAACAAGATAATATTTTCCACCCCCAGCCTCATGACCTTGCGTAATGAATCCAAATGCATTTGAGGCCGCCATTGACAATTCGTCATATCTTCCATCCCGTTCGCCTGTAAGCGAGTTCGTACCAGATCCGTTAAACGACTCTCTCCCCCGGTGCGCCCCCCCCCATCCGGAATGATATTTATCAGATGAGCCTGCGTACCATTCGCAACAATCCAGTCCGCCATCTCTTCTACCAAAGAAACCGTAGACGTATTCAACTGCACAAAATTCGGGAAACGGATTAAATCTCCTCCCCGTGAAGAAAGCGGGAAAATCATCGGAATCGTCCGATTTCCTAGCTGTTCGGCAACTGCCTTATACGTGTTCGCATACACGGGACCGATAATCAAATCCGGAGATAACAAATTCAATTCCCCTACCAAGCGTTGCACGGTATTGGGATCACGTTCCGTGTCATAAACATACAAATCGATCGTGTATCCCAGCCGTTTCAAACTATCCACGGCCATCAATACCCCCTGATAAAATTGCAGGAAAGGTTCCGTACGAGAAGATAAACGCCAATGCTCGTTCCGTATATTCACTCCCAGCGTGTCCACCGGAATTTCCTCCTCGGATAAGGGCAACTTGTTTTCCTTCACGTACAAAGGCAACATAAGAGCAACTTTCACGTGGCGTTGCTCACGAGCGACTTCGGGAATAACAAACACAGTATCACCCACAACCTGCTGCACCATTCCTTCCAATGAATCGCGGGCAGGCGGGAATGTATTTGAATGACTTTTCTCGTATTTTTCCATCTCTTCACGCCGGGCTTGTTGAACCTCTTTCGCCTGACGTTTTTCCCAGCGTAATTCAGCCTCCAACACGTTTCGGTCAATCTGCCTCAATGCCAATTTCACAACAGCACCTTCCGCAATCGGTCGGCTCACATCGTACTCCGGATTATCTTTCAGAATTCGTTTCATCTTGATATTAAACTTCCGGGAAAGAGAATATAGCGTCTCTTTCGGTTTCATCCGGTGATAATAAAACTTATCATCAATAGATTTAAAGGGTTCGACCACTGGAATTCTCAACACGTCCCCGATCGAAAGGGCATTGTCACTCTTATCATTTAATATTTTCACTTCATCCACGGAGACACCATAAGCCTTACATATGGAAAAAAGCGTTTCCTTGGCTTTCACCGTATGGAGATAATAGGACTTTCCCTGATACACGATTTTCTCTGTCGATTTCTCTATCTTGATTTCCTGCGCCCCGACATAACCCGTCAAACCCAGCAACAGAAATACTAAAATGAATCTTACCATCTTTATCACTTCTTATTTTCAAAGCAAAAATAGTAAAATAGTAGTGATAATTGAAAAATCTCTGCTATTTTTGCAAAGTTAAGGTATTTCAATACCAGTACTGCCCGTGTTCAGTAGTAATGAACCCGGCAAGTTTTATAAATTTACAAACGTTATACACTCTATGGGTTTCTTTAAAAAAGGACATATCATCGTGTTATTGATTAACATAGCCGTAGCCAGCATCGTGTTGTTCGTGATCGGGTATATCGTGTTGAATCGATTGGAGAAATACACGAATCATGGTTACTATATTACTGTTCCCGAACTCCGAGGACTCACTCCCGACGAGGCGAAACCTTTCGCCAAAGAGAAGAATTTGCAAATCCTTGTCATCGATTCTATCTATGACAACAATGCCAAACCGGGAACTATCGTGGAACAATTCCCGTCACCGAATGCCCACGTGAAGAACAACCGGGCCATCCAACTGACCATCAACGCCAATGCCCCGGAAAAAATTATTTTCCCGAACCTTCGCAACGTGGCCTTCCGTCAATCCTTGCAACGATTGAAGAACTTGGGACTCAACGTTGGAAGAATCGAATACATTCCTTCCAACTTCAAAAACCTAGTACTTGATTTCAAATACGAGGGAAACATCATCGAACCAAATAGTTTGATACAAAAAGGAGAAACAGTGGATATTGTACTCGGGAACGGGAACACGTCCAACGACCAAGTAGCCATCCCATCATTAGTGGGGAAAACACTGGCAGAGGCAAAAGCCATACTATTGCGGGCATTCTTAAACGTGGGTGAAATCCTACCCGACAACACGATCAAAACCGAGGCTGACCAATCCACGGCAATTATATACCAGCAAGAGCCTGAATTCGAAGAAAATATGACGATGAAGATGGGAGGAGACATCACGCTCTACCTCACGAAAGATAAAGAAAAAATAATGGCACTGGACTCCCTGTCCATTGAGGAGCTACAACCATGATAGAAGAAGAAGTAGAAGATTTAGAAGAACTGGGCGAGGACGAACCGGAACAAGAGCAAGAAATGTACGAACATTTCCGTCTGGAAGTTGATCCCGGCCAAAATTTACTGCGTATCGATCGGTTTCTGGTCGATCGGTTACCCAACGTATCCCGCACAAAAATACAGGAAGCTGCAGAAGCCCAATGTGTACAGGTCAATAATAAACCGGTAAAATCCAATTACCGGGTAAAACCCAAAGACATTGTCACCTTGATGCTCCCCCACCCAAAACGGGAAATACGGGTCATACCGGAAGATATTCCTTTAAATATCGTGTACGAGGACGACTATCTGCTGGTCATTAACAAAGAACCGGGTATGGTGGTACATCCTTCCTACGGGCATTACACGGGGACTCTCGTAAATGCTTTGGCATGGCACTTGAAAGGGAATCCGTTATTCAAAGAGAACGATCCCCGCCCTGGACTGGTTCACCGGATAGACAAGGACACTTCCGGCCTGTTGGTCATTGCCAAAACGGAAGAAGCTAAAACCAAATTGTCTTCCCAATTTTTCCATAAAACCTCCAGTCGGAAATACGTGGCCGTATGTTGGGGAAACTTGGAAAATGACAACGGAACGATTATCGGTAACATCGGAAGGAGTATCTCTAACCGAAAAATCATGGGTGTATTCCCGGAAGGTAGCGACTACGGCAAACACGCCGTGACTCACTATCACGTGCTGGAACGTTTGGGTTACGTGAATGTCGTGGAATGCGTGCTGGAAACCGGACGTACCCACCAAATCCGGGCTCATTTCAAATCAATCAGACATCCGCTATTCAATGATCCGGAATACGGTGGTAATGAAATCCTGAAAGGCACCACATTCACGAAGTACAAACAATTCGTGCAAAATTGCTTCGCTCTCTGTCCCCGACAAGCATTACATGCCAAAACCCTTGGTTTTGAACACCCGGGAACGGGCAAATGGATGGACTTCAATTCCGAAATACCACAGGATATTCAACAGCTCATTGAAAAATGGCGGGGCTACGTGGCAAACCGGGAACTGGAAGATATTGAATAACCTAGACAAATACGTATTTCAAAATACACAATATCGAGAGTATATACATCGTGAGATTTAACTCTCGATATTTACCTGCAAACAATTTAAACAACACATAAGTCAATAACCCCAACACAATACCATCGGCAATCGAGTAAGTCAACGGCATCATAATAATGGTCACAAAAGCAGGAAAAGCCTCGGTCATATCATCAAAACATATTTTCTTCACCGCATCAAACATAAAACTCCCCACGATCACCAATACCCCTGCTGTAGCGATACCCGGAACCAACAAAAAGAATGGGGCAAAGAACAAAGCGACAATGAACAACCCACTAACAACAGCAGCTGTCAAACCGGAACGCCCACCTTCGGCTATACCAGCAGTACTTTCAGCGTAAGTCGTGGTGGTTGACGTTCCGAGTAAAGCCCCAACCGTTGTTCCCACAGCATCCGCCATCATCGCAGGTTTCAACTTCGGGATACTCCCGTCAGGTTTCACCATCCCTACTTTATTTGCCGTACCGACCAATGTTCCTAAAGTATCAAAAATATCCATGAACACGAGCGAGAAAATCGCAATCAACATATTCGGGGACAACAAAGAATGAAAATCTAGCTTGAAAAAGACCGGCTCCAGAGAATGAGGCATCGATACTAAAGAAAAGCCTTCCGGTATCCGGGTAATCCCCAAAGGAATACTTAATAACGTGACCGCCACAATCGCATAGAAAAGAGCCCCTTTCACTTTCCGTGCAACCAACACACCTCCGATAACAATTCCTCCTACCGCCAACAACGTCGATGGAGTAAACTCGCCTAAAGAAACAAATGTTGCAGGATTAGCCACAATCAACCCGGCCTTTTGTAATCCCAAAAAAGCAATAAACAAACCAATTCCAACGGATATGGCATGTCTCAACGTTTCGGGAATAGCATTCACTATCAACTCCCGTATATTAAACACGGTCAACAGGATAAACACCAGCCCCTCGATAAAAACAGCAGCCAAGGCACTCTCCCAGGAATATCCCATGCCCTGCACTAACGTAAAGGCAAAAAAGCGTTCAACCCCATACCCGGAGCCAAGGCAAAAGGTAATTTCGCCCAAATAGCCATCACCAACGTGGCAAAAAATGCTGCCAAGGCTGTAGCTGTGAACACGGCTCCCCGATCCATCGATGCCGCCGAAAGAATATCCGGATTCACGGCAAGAATATACGACATCGTTAAAAAAGTAGTGACCCCAGCCATGATTTCTGTCTTTACCTTCATCACGCTGGGATCAAATCCAAAAAGTTTCTTTAATATCATCTTTATAAAAGATAAAACCAAATCCTCGTTACACGTTAAAACGGAAGTTCATCATGTCCCCGTCCTGCACCACGTACTCCTTTCCTTCCACGGACATTTTCCCGGCTTCCTTACATTTTGCCTCGGATCCCAAAGCAATAAAATCCTCGTATTTGATCACTTCTGCACGAATAAACCCTTTCTCGAAATCCGTGTGAATAATCCCGGCAGTCTGCGGGGCCTTCATCCCGTTCTTGAAGGTCCACGCCCTCACTTCCTTCGGGCCTGCCGTGAAATAAGTACGCAAATTCAATAACTTATAAGCCGTACGAATCAATTTATTCACCCCGGCTTCCTCCAGTCCTAGATCCTGCAAGAACAACTGTTTCTCCTCGTACGTATCCAACTCGGCAATATCCGCCTCGATAGCAGCACCGATCACCAGGACCTCTGCCCCCTCGTCCTTCACGGCATCCCGAACGGCATCCACATATTTATTTCCCGTCACGACGGAAGCCTCGTCCACGTTACAAACGTACAAAATAGGTTTATTCGTCAGCAACATCAACTCCTTCGCTGCCTCCTGTTGTAAATCGTTTAATTGCACGGAACGAGCAGATTTCCCCTGTACCAACGCATCCTTATATAAATGCAACACCTCGACCAGACGTTTCGCCTTTGCATCCCCTCCGGTCTGAGCTTTCTTCTCCTCTTTTGCCAAACGGCTTTCCACTGTCTCCAAGTCTTTCAACTGCAACTCTGTATCAATCGTCTCCTTGTCCCGGATCGGATCAACATGACCATCCACGTGTACGATATTATTATCATCAAAACAACGTAACACGTGAATAATAGCATCCGTTTCCCGGATATTAGACAAAAATTTATTTCCTAAACCTTCACCTCTACTCGCACCTTTCACTAACCCAGCAATATCCACGATCTCCACCACAGCAGGTACCACGTTTTGAGGCTGTACCAACTCGACCAATTTATTCAGTCGCTCGTCCGGCACGGTA
>ERZ791923.2854-NODE-2854-length-14458-cov-3.885649_pt1 | contig 14458 bp, 14 predicted proteins | sample MGYA00510133_ERZ791923 | MGnify/ENA primary metagenome ERZ791923 (study PRJEB30046, sample SAMN00792106) | human gut metagenome | study: EMG produced TPA metagenomics assembly of the A metagenome-wide association study of gut microbiota in type 2... | reverse complement strand
CCCGCATTTTCGGCTGAATCTTAAAAATTCATCCACGGAAGTTTGGCGGTGTCCCTGGTAAAAGTCAATTATGGCTTTTACCATGTTTCCTTCCCATATTGATTCACTCGAGGTAGCGGCGGAGGAGGTCTTCGAGGGAATCTTTGCGTTCGAGGGAGAAGATGCGGCGCAGGCGGTAGCGGCTTTTGTGCACGGAGTCGACCGTTATGTTCAGGATGCGGGAGAGCTGGGAGTTGGTGAGTCCGGCGGCAATCAGTTGGGCCAGATGGAGTTGGCTTTCCGTGAGTTGCGGATAGTCGGCTTTCAGTCGCCGAATGAACCCTCCGCCGGCTTCGGCCTGTACCTTTACGAAGGCTTTGTGCATTTCCTCGTCGCTGAAATGGCGTGCCAGGATGGCGGAGATTTCGCGTGCAGAGGCGGGGTCGGTCTTCGATGTGCTGTCGAGGAAGCCGGCGAGGTCTTCAACCAGGCTGGTATGCTCGTCCATGGCCATGGCGTAAACGCGCAGGCTCTCGTTGGCCGATTTCAGTTTCAGGTCGCTTTCCAGCCTTTCAAGTCGGTGCCGTGCCTCACGCCGGTGCCACAAAAGCACTATGGTGAAAAGTATCAATACTGCTATTAAAATCATTATCAACGAGCGGTTTAGAATTCTTGCACGGTCGGCCTGCGCGGCGGCGTTCACGGCACGCACGCGGCTGGCGTTCTCGGCGGCGATGACCGCTTCGGGCGACCGCTCGAGCTGCAGCGAGTCGTTCAGGGCCTCTACGCGCCGCATGGCAGTGAGGGTGGAGTCAGTCATGCCGTTTAGCTCGAAGGCGAAGCTGAGCGCGTTGAAGAGGTGGTTTTCCACTCAGGCATGACTGTGGAGCAAAGCGCTTTCCGCAACAACGGCAACATCCTGCGCATAGAACTTCCGGGCGACATCGTGCTTTCGCAAGCATCCTTCATGGGTTGTGAAGCCGTGACCGAACTCGTTTTGCACGAGGGTATTACCGAGATTCCGCGCCAATGTTTCTTCGACCTCTGCGCGTTGCCAACGCTCAATCTTCCCGAAGGTCTCGTCACCATCGGTCCGCTGGCGTTCGGATTCGCCGAAGTATTGACCTCGGTAACATTTCCCTCGTCGCTGCAGACCGTGGATGAAAACGCCTTCGCCGACAGCGGTGAGCTTGCCACCGTCGACTTCGCCAACGTCAAGACAATAGGTGAAAGCGCCTTTGCCCGTTGCGGGCTGACCACCGTAAACGCTGCCGCCGTTGAAACCGTGGGCAGTAACGCATTCGCTTCCAATACTAAACTTACTCGCGTGGAACTCCCCGCCGCAGTTACGTTAGGCAGCATCTTCTTCCGCAATTCAGCCTTGAAGGAAGTGGTCTTCGGCCCCAACCTCACCACGATGGGCGGAACCTTCTTCTACGAATGTAACGCTCTCGAATCGGTAAATATCCCCGCTTCCGTAACCTCAATCGGCCGCGGTATCTTCTCCGGTACGGCGTCACTGACCTCAGTGACCGGCAGTCCGGAAAACACGGCCTACGAAATCACCGGTAATATCATCTATACCAAGGATATGAAGAAGGTAATGGCGGTTCCGGGCGGCATCAAGAACTGGGACATCACCTTCCCGGCAGGCATCACCACAATCGGCGAAATGGCCCTGCGCAAATGCGCCAATGTCAACTCCGTAGTGCTACCCGCCACTTGTACTACCATCGAAAACCTCGCGTTTGCCGATTGCACGGGCCTCACAGCCGTTACATCGCTAAATCCGGTGCCTCCCACAGGTTGCAATTTCCCGGAATCGGTCTATACCTCGGCTACGCTCTATCTCCCTAACGAGGAAGCCGTTACGGCCTATAAAGCAGATCCCGACTGGGGCAAGTTCATCAACATTAGCTACACTACCGTGGGCATCCGCGGCATTGACGGCGACAGGGCCGACACTGTAATATTCTACGACCTCAGTGGCGGCCGCGTGGTCAATCCTGGAAACGGTGTTTACCTGCGTCGCACTGTAAAACCCGACGGCACCGTAACCATAGAGAAAGTAATGCTTAAATAGCCTTATAAGGCTAAATAACTTATTCCGGAAGCCGCAGAGTGGGCTTCCGGAATTTTTTGCGCTCGTAAGGGCGCATTTTATCGGATAAATTTGTAATTTTGCGGTTATGAAGAGACTGATGAAAACCGTAACAGTGGTTGGCGCGGTACTGATGGCCGTTGCCTTCTCGGCGTGTGCAGCCGTAACGCGAAATAATGCGGCAGAAAAAGCCGTAACACAGAAATCCACCAATATGCGTTTGAGTGCTTTGAAAGATTCAATACACTCGTTTACAGACGATTATGAAGCAGAGATAGGAGTTGCTCTGATCACTGACAACGGAGATACCGTTGTCGTGAACAACGAAAACAAATACCCGCTGATGAGCGTCTTCAAGTTGCATCAGGCCGTGGCGTTGTGCCACGATCTCGAGAAGGCTGGGCGGTCGCTCGACACCGTGCTGAGCATCCCGCGTTCGTCACTCAACCCCGATACATGGTCGCCGATGCTGAAGGAGCACACCGGCGACACCATCAAGCTCCCGGTGCGCGAACTGCTGCGTTACACCCTGATGCAGAGTGACAACAATGCCAGCAACCTGCTGTTCAGGCAATTCACGTCGGTGAAGGAAACAGACGCGTTCATCGCCTCGCTGATTCCGCGCAGAAGCTTCCGCCTCGTTTACGACGAAGAGGAAATGAGCGCCGACCACCGCAAATGTTACTCCAACAGTTCGTCGCCGCTCGGAGTGGCCATCCTGCTCGGCCGACTTTACACCGATTCGGTAATCGGCACTGACAATCAGGATTTTATATGCCGCACATTGCGCGAATGTAAGACCGGCACCGACCGCATCGTGGCGCCGTTGCAGTCGCAGAAAGGGGTAACCGTCGGTCATAAAACCGGTTCCGGATTCCGCGAGAACGGTATCCTTGCGGCGCACAACGACGCTGCGTTCATCACCTATGGCGACGGGCGCCACTACACCCTCGTGGTACTGGTAAAAGACTTCCACGGCGACGAAACGGCAGCCGCCGGCGCCATAGCCCGCATCTCCGCCGCCGTCTACCGCGCCCTTACCCGCTCCTCTTATTGATTTTCAAGCACTTCGGCGAAGTCGCGGGGCAGCACGATGTTTGGTTTGCCGAGGGCGTTTTTGAAAAGCGGGGCAATCTCTTGGGTTGTGAAACCGGCTATGCCGCAACCGATGCGAGTCACGTAAAACTTCAGTTCCGGATGCTCCGATGCGAAAGTTATGAACTCGTCGACGTATGGTTTTATCGTTTCTACGCCGCCCTGCATCGTGGGGATGGCATACGACTGCCCTTGAAGGCCCACGCCTTGTCCCATGACGGCGCCGAAAAGTTTGCGTGCCACACGCGCCGCGCCGCCGCCGTGCATCCCGGCGAGATTGCTGCCGAAGACGAACACCTCATTCGGCTGCAACGATGTTATTTTGTCAGGTGTAAATTCCATAATTCCAGATTGTTATAATAGTTTCAGCGGAGGCGGATGGTGCGCCAGTCGGTGCCGAGGGTCGGCGATGCCTGCACCGTGGGTTTTTGTCCCGATTCGAGGTTCAGGCGGTTTGTGGCGGTGTAATCCACGTATTTCTGAAGATGCTCCTGCAATTCGCCGAGTGTCACGTCTCCCTTCGTCTCCTTCAGTTTGCGGAGCAGCCAGTAGGTGAAAAGGCCGTGTTTTCCCTCTTTGAAGATATTCGCCGTCTCACGGCCGGAACATGCCGAAAGCACCACCATGTTGCCCGTCGGCGTGGACTTTTTCGGCTCGAGTTGCACCCCTTTCACTTCGGCCAACATACGGTTGTCACGCCCCGCGCCGGAGAAACAGGCGTCGAGGAACACGGTGACGCACTGCGCGTTAAGGGCACCGAGCCGGCGGTAAACGTCGCTGAGCGGTAGCCCGTACTTATTGAGATTCGAGGAGGAGACATCCACAGGGAGCAGATACGCCTCCTGCGTATTCTCTGCCGGCACGCCATGGCCGGAATAGTAGAAAATCACATTGAATTTCTTGCCGACGCCGGCCGCAGCTTTAGCCTTCTTCTCAAGTGCCGACAGTGCGCGGTCCATAACTGCCGACGAAGCATTCTCGAAATATATGATGTTGCTTTCCGGAAGCCCCAACGTCTTGACGAGATACTCGCGCATCACGCGCCCGTCGTTAGCGGCATTGGCCACCGGTGCCACATCCAGATACTGCTCATTGCCGATAACCACGGAATAAGTCCCGTAATTCTCCCCGTCGCCGGCCGGAATCCCGGCATCGACATCCACCATCCTGTCGGCGTAATCAATGGTTCGCGCAGATTTGGATGACTGTGTTTGCTGTTTCTGTTTAGGTTGTTCGACTTGCTTTGACTGAATAACAGAATTCAGTTGCTTTTGAGAAGTACTTCCATTAGGGAGACTATTTTGAGCAAGTGACTCATGTAAACCTTGATGCTTTTGCGACTCATGAGCTAAAAATGTTTTACCTTCTTCACGCGTAAGATACCGTCTTCCCTTTTTATCAATATAGAACTTAGAACCGTTGAGTTCAACTTTCGCTAAACCATCTGTGAATTTACTACTCCAAATGTCTTCAAATTGGGGAGTTATTATTACTTCTCCATTTTTGTCTATAAAACCCCATTTGCCATTTTGTTTTACGCCTGCAAGCCCTTCTGAAAATTGACATACGAAATCAAACTGAGAATAGATTACAAACTTCCCCGTCATATCTATAAATCCCCATTTACCATTTTGTTTGACTCCGGCCATACCTTCGGAAAAAGATCTTACATTTTCAAACTTAGCTTGAACAATAATTTTACCAGTTTCATCTTTGAAACCGAACTTCCCCTCTTCTTCAAAAGGGTAGAGATTTTGAGCAGAAAGAGGAAAGGACAGTACGAGGGTGAACAGGGATAATATGATTTTGAAGAGTGAATGTTTCATTTTTAGTGGGCTTGTTTGGCGGTTGGCTTTCTTTTTGCAAAGGTAGTGCTATTTCGGGGGATTGGGAAATTTATGTGGTTTTTTTTGATGGAAGTGAGTGTTTTTTTGACGAAAGGTGCCGCCGAAGCGAACCGCGCAGCCAAGGGGGCGGAGGCCTCCTGGCCTCCGTAAGAGTGGCAAAATACAGGCAATTAGCGAGTTCAAATAACTAAAACTCAGTATTTTACGGAGGCCGGGAGGCCTCCGCCCCATAGGAGGGCACCGTAATTACTCGCGGTAGTAGACGCGTTTTACGCGCGGGGAGACGCTGGTCAGCACTTCGTAGGGGATAGTGCCGAGGACGTCGGCGAGGCGTTGCACGCTCATGTTAGGGCCGAAGATTTCTACCGCGTCGCCTACGTGGCAATCGATGCCGGTGACGTCGATCATGCAGGCGTCCATGCAGATGTTGCCCACCGTCGGCGCTTCCTTGCCACCCACGAGCACGGTGATGTTGCCGTTACCGAAATGGCGGTTCATCCCGTCGGCGTATCCTATTGGGATAGTTGCTATTACGCTGTCGCGCTCAAGTACGCCGCGACGTCCGTAACCGATGGTTTCCCCCTTTTTCCAATGCCGCAGGGCGATGATGACGGTGCGCAGGGTGGAGACGTTTGCAAGCGGCCGTTCCATCTCCGGCGGCAGCGTGTTGGCGCCGTACAAGCCGATGCCGAGCCGCGCCAGGTCGTAGCCGTATTGCGGGAACCGCAGGATACCGGCCGAGTTGAGTACGTGCCGCAGGAAGGGTTTGGGCCAGCGCTCCGCTATGTAGTCGGTGTAACTTTTGAAACGGTCGAGTTGCAGCAGCGTGTAGTCGTCCATGTCGGGACAGTCGGCCGTGGCGAGGTGCGAGAACACCGACGCGATGGTGACGTTATCCTGCGTTGCAAGGAAATCGAGCATTTCCGGCAGTTCCTCCTCCACGAAGCCCATTCGGTGCATCCCGGTGTCGAGCTTTATGTGGAGGGGATATTGCGAGATGCGGTTTTTCGCGGCCTCGCGTGCCACGTCGCGCAGCATCTCCATGGAGTAGATTTCCGGTTCGAGGCGGTAGGCGAACATCGAGCGGTAATTCACTACCTTCGGATTCATGACGATGATAGGCATCGTTATGCCGCGCTGCCGCAGTTCTATACCCTCGTCGAGTACCGCCACCGCCAGATAAGCAGCGCCTTGCGCCTGCAAGGTCTTGGCTATCTCGTAGCTGCCGGCGCCGTAGCCGGAGGCTTTCACCATGGCGATGAGTCCGGTGCCGGGGGCGAGGTGCGACCGGAAATAATTGAAATTCTTGACCACGGCGTCAAGGTTCACTTCGAGCACGGTTTCATGTTTCCGCGCCTCGAGCATCTCGGGCAACCGCTCGAAACCGAACTCCGGCGCACCCTTGATGAGGATGGTCTCGTTCTGGAAATCGGAGGTCGAGAGTGATTTCAGCAACTCGGACGTGGAACTGAACGCTACGGCATCGGGGCCGAACATGGCGATGTTGGCCTGCATCTCGGGGCCGACGCCTATTACGCGCCTTATGCCGGTGGCGCGCAGCAGACGCGCTATGTCGCCGTATACGCCGGGACGGCGCGATTCGTGGCGTAAGTCGCTGAGGATGACGGTGCTTGTACGACCGTCGGCCAAACGGCGCCGCAGGAAGTCGAGTGCCGGAAGCAGCGACGAATAGTCGGAGGTATAGCTGTCGTAAATCAGCGTGCACCCGTTCACGCCGTCACTGACGTTCAGGCGCGTGGCAATGGGGTGGAGAGTGGTAAACATGGCGGCAATCTCCTCCGGGGCGATTCCGCGAGAAAGGAGGTAGGCCAAGGCGTGGAAAGCATCTTCCAGTTCGCCGTCGCTGATGAACGGGACTGTGAGGGCGTGGCTTTCCCCCTTAAAACGGTAGGAGACGAGCGTCATCGGTCCGGAGGTTTCCGTCTTTTCAATGAAGATGGGCATCTGCGGGTCGCGGCGTGACCAACTCAGGCGGTGTGGCACGTCTATGTCTTTCAACACCTCAGCAATGAGCTCGCTGTCGGCGCAATATATAAGCGTGCGGACATGCGGCGCACGGGCGAGCAGGGCTTTCTCGCGCGCCTTCTCGAGCGGGGAGGCGAAACCGTGGGAGTGTTCCGGCCCGAGGTTGGTGAAAATCACCGTGTCGGGGTCGATGATTTCGGCCAGCGGCTGCATCTCGCCGGTGTGCGACACCCCGGCTTCGATGATGGCCACGTCGGTCTTGGGCGCCACTTCCCACAGCGACAGCGGCACGCCGATGCGCGAGTTGTAGGAGCGCGGCGACCGCGTCACGGCACAGGTGGGCTCCAGCATCTGGAACAGCCACTCTTTGATGGTGGTCTTTCCGGCCGAGCCGGTTATGGCCACTACCTCGGCGGCGCGCGGCGTGAGCCGCCGGGCCACTTGCTGCAGCGCCCCCACGGTGTCGGGAACCACGAGGAAGTTGGCGTCGCGGACACCCTCCATCTCCTGCGGCACGCGGTTTACTACGAAATTCCGCACCCCCGTGTCGTAAAGCTGCCGCACGTAGCGGTGGCCGTCGTTCTCCTTGGTGGGGATGGCGAAGAAGAGCGAAGTGCGTGGAAAAGTGAGGGAACGCGAGTCGGTAAGCAGCGTGTCGATGCTGTCGTTGCGCATCGGGCGGGGAAGTCCCAGCGCCCGGGCGACGGATGAGATGTCGGTGGTCATAACGCAGTGTGTTTTATTTTCGGTGGAGAGAGAATTGCCTGACTTTGCCAAACGGCTGACAGACAGGTGTATATTGAAAGTGACCGGACACCGCGGGCGCCTGTGGCCTGTGCGGTGCCCGGTCTGATATGCTCTGTGGGTCTTTGATTACTTGTGCGCAGGAACCAGGAAATGGTCTCCGGTGCTGCGCACTATGTTCTCGTAATACTCCTTGTTATATCCGGGAAAATTCGGGGAAACGGGATGGTTGTTCTCGTCGTAGATGAAGGAGCCGTCGGGGTTTGTCTTCTTCATGTTACCGTCCATGAACTTGACGAGCAGGTACTGTGCCAGGTCGCGGTAGCTGTCGGTGGCTTCCTTGGCTATGGCAGCGCCCTCGGCGTTGACCTCGGAAACGAGCTTGGGCATGTCGCCGCTCTCGTAGAGTTGCACGAGATACTTCTCGCGGTCGGGACGTGCGCCGATGAATTTGGTTTCCAGTCCCGACTGCACTTTGCGGATGTCGGGAATCATCAGGTCGTAGCGGTTATAAGCCTGGTTGGCAACCCAGTTCGTCATCCAGAAGTTGGACTCGTTGCTGAAGGTGTTCATGTCTCCGTTGCCGTGTGCCACCTCGTGGGGCACCTCGGTCATGGAGCAGTAGAAGGGCATGTAGACGGAGGTGTTGGTGTCGTCGGTGCCGAACCAGATTACGCCGCCTACGGGGTCGGGGAGGTCGGCGCGGCTCTGTGTGACGAAGCTCCAGCCGGTCTGCTGCGTGGCGATGGCGCGCTCGTGCACATAATCCTTGCCGTCCACCTTATAGTCCATCGGGCGCCAGCGGTAAGGCACGTGGTTGGGGCCGGCGCCTATGTCGTTGTGCATGTCGAAGGGGGTATCCTCGAAGTGGTCGCGCATACGCTCCTGCATCTCGGCCAGCGACACTTTGCGGTCAGGGATGATGTAGAGGGGCATGGGCTCGTCGCTCTTGCCGGAGCACCAGTCGTAATATTTGTCGGCGTCCTTGCTGAAGCGGCGGAAGTAGCTCCATACGCGTGCGTCGCAGCCGCGGCGCGTGTCCACGGCGTGCTCTCCGTAGACATCGGCGAAGCTGAAGTCGGCGTCCTTGCCGTCGTACCAGCCGCGCTTGCGGGCGAAGCTGACGACGTCTTTCGACGCCATGACGTCCTTCTTATCCTTGAAGTTGACCCGGCGGATGCGGGGTTCGTTGGCATGGCCGGAGATTGCCTCGTCGGGGATGCGCACCGCTATCCACACGGCACCCTTCTCGGCACCCTTGCCGATCATCTCCATTACCCACAGCTCGTCCTTGTCGGCTATGGAGAACGACTCGCCGGAGGAGGCATAGCCGTATTTCTCTACCAGCGACGTCATTACCTGGATGGCTTCACGGGCGGTCTTGGAGCGTTCGAGGGCTATCTGCATCAGGGAGCCGTAGTCTATGACAGCCTGGCCGGTGGTGTCCACGAGTTCGGGACGGCCGCCCCATGTGGATTCTGCAATGACCACCTGGTTTTCATTGATATTTCCCACCACGTTGTAGGTATGGGGCACCTGGGGGATTTCGCCGAGCGGCTTGCTCGTATCCCACTCTATCACCTTGCGCATGGCGCCTTTGGGGTGGTCGGCGGCCGGGGTGTGGCCCAGTTCTCCGAAGAGGTTGTGCGAGTCGGCGGCGTAGGTCACCATCACGGAGCCGTCCGTAGTGGCTTTCTTGCCGGCCAGCAGGTTGGTGCAGGCCAGCGCCGAGGCTGCCGTCAGCAAGGCGGCAGCTGTAAGTAGTTGGGGTAAATGTTTCATTATGATAGGTTTGATTGGTTATCTTAGTACGAGCATGGCGTCGCCGTAAGCGCCGAAGCGGTATTCCTCCTTTACGGCCACACGGTATGCCTCCATGACGGTGTCGTAGCCGCCGAAAGCTGCCACCATCATCAGCATGGTGCTCAGCGGCATGTGGAAGTTGGAAATCAGGGCGTCGCAGACGGTGAAGTCGTAGGGCGGGAAGATGAACTTGTTGGTCCATCCCTCGTAGGTCATGATGTGGCCGTCCATGCAGACGGCGCTCGCCAGCGCGCGCAGCACCGTCGTTCCCACGGCGCAGACGTGGTGCTCGCGGTCCTTGGCGTTGTTGATGAGGTTCACCAGCTCCTCATCGACGAACATCTCCTCGGAGTCCATGCGGTGTTTGGTAAGGTCTTCCACGTCGATGTCCTTGAAGTTGCCGCGTCCGGCGTGCAGGGTGAGGAACCCCTGCTCCACGCCCTTGATTTCGAGGCGTTTGAGCAGCTCGCGGCTGAAGTGCAGCCCGGCGGCGGGAGCCATTACGGCGCCCTCGTTGCGGGCGAAGAGGCACTGATATGCCTCGGCGTCCTGCGGCTCGGCCTCGCGCGTGATGTAGTCGGGCAGCGGGGTGTGCCCCAGGGAGTAGAGCACCTCGCGGAACTCCTCGTGCTCCCCGTCGTAGAGGAATCGGAGCGTGCGGCCGCGCGACGTGGTGTTGTCGATCACCTCGGCCACCATCGACTCGTCGTCGCCGAAATATAGCTTGTTGCCGATGCGTATTTTGCGCGCCGGCTCCACCAGCACGTCCCAGAATTTGTTGTCGGCGTTGAGCTCGCGCAGCAGGAACACCTCTATGCGGGCGCCGGTCTTCTCCTTGCTGCCGTAGAGGCGCGCGGGGAATACTTTCGTGTCGTTGAATACCATCACGTCTCCCTCGTCGAAGTATCCAAGGATGTCCTTGAAGGTACGGTGGGAGATTTCGCCCGAGCGGGTGTCCACGACCATCAGGCGGCACTCGTCGCGGTTGTCCGTGGGATACTGCGCGATGAGTCGGTTGGGAAGAGTAAATTTAAACTGTGATAGCTTCATATATGATGTTATGATATGTGTAAAAAATCGCGGCCGGTGCCATGTGTGGCGCCTCTTTTTTTTCCGGACGCCGCCGGCCTCTCTGTTTTCAATTTGCTTTCGGGGGAGTATAGTCGTCGGGAAAGGTGATGTCCACCCTCTCGATAAGTTCCAGTGCCTGGTCGAGGGACAGGCAGCGGTCTATGGGGTATTGTCCCACGCGCGTGCGCCGCAGGGCCGTGAGGTGTGCGCCGGAGCCGAGTTCGCGACCTATGTCGCGTGCCAGCGCGCGGATATAGGTCCCTTTGCCGCACACTATGCGCAGCCTCACCCACGGCTCGGCGCCCGAGAGGTCCATCTCCTCTACTTCCAGTTCCTTGATTTCCAGTGGTTTCGCCTTCAGCTCCACCTCCTGGCCGCGGCGCGCGAACTTGTAGGCACGCTTGCCGTCTATCTTCACGGCCGAATAGACCGGAGGCACCTGGGCGATATGGCCGCGGAAGCGCGAGAGCACTTCTTCGAGCAACTCCGGGGTGATATGGGCGGTGGGGAAGGTGGCGTCGATTTCCGTCTCCAGGTCGAAACTCGGCGTAGTGGCGCCGAGGCGCAGCGTGGCCACATACTCCTTGTCGCCGGCCTGCAGGGTGTCTATGCTGCGCGTGGCGCGTCCGGTGCAGACTATCAGCACGCCGGTTGCCAGAGGGTCGAGCGTCCCGGCATGTCCTACCTTGAACTTACGCACGCCCAGACGGCGCTGCAACGCGCCGCGAAGACGCTTCACCGCGTCGAAGCTCGTCCAATGCAGCGGCTTGTCTACCGCTATTATTTCTCCACTTACAAAGTCCATTCATTCAGCAGGTTAGGGAAGGTATACAGCATTACCACAGGATGCAGAGCAGCCCGACAGCCACACAGTAGACGGCGAACCACAGCAGGCGTCCCTTCTTCACAAGTTCCAGCATCCACTTGCAGGCCGCGCAGCCCACCACGAACGAGGCCACGAACCCTACGGCAAGCGCGGCAGGCGATATTGCCATTTCGGCCGACGGGGTGGCAAGTATGTCCTTCACGTCGAGGAGCGCCTCGCCCAGGATGGGGATGATGACCATCAGGAAGGAGAACTGCGCCACGTGCGCGCGTTTGTCGCCCAAAAGGATGCCGGTGGCGATGGTGGTGCCGCTGCGCGAAAGTCCCGGAAGCACCGCCAGCGCCTGTCCGCAGCCTATCACGAAGGCGTCGAGCCACGTGATGTCGCGTCCCTTTTCTCCCGAAACCATCTTCCCCGTCTTGCGGTTGAAGCCGGTGAAATGGGCGAAACTGAGGAGCGCCGCCGTCACCAGCAGGCAGATTCCTACAGTCAGCAACCCGTTGCCGAAAAACTGCTCCACGAAGTCCTTGAAGCAGAATCCCACGATGGCCACCGGGATGCAGCTCACCAGTATCTTGCAGACGTAATAGAAATCGGCGTCGCGGCGGAAAGTAAAGAAGGAGCGGCAGAGGCGGAAGAACATCGGCCACAGGATGACGATGGTGCTCAGCACGGTGGCGGCGTGTACTATGACGTCGAACTGCAACGTCTGGTCCGACGGGATGTCGATGCCCAGAATCTGCCGGAAAATTTCGAGATGTCCGCTCGAAGAGATGGGGAGGTACTCGGCCAGCCCCTGCACAATACCGAGGATTAGCGCGTCAATCCAGTCCATGGGTTAAGCGTTTTTGTTGCGGCTCCGGCCGAAGGGGCACGTGCCGGGCTTGATGATGATGGCGAACGCCATGAAAAGGAAACCCAGGAAGGCCAACAGCGGGCCCACCACGATGCGGCGTGTGGAGAAAATATCCGGATTGAAGCCGCGTTCCACCGAGCTGCCTTCGCCGCCCATCAGCAGGAAACCCACGATGATGAGCACCAGGCAAACGCCCATGCAGATGAAGTTTATCTTTCCGAAGGGGTATGACGCTTTGTCATCCTGTTTTAACGTGTCGACGTCGGCCTTTCGGGCGGCGAAAGATGCCGTCTTCGGAGCGGAGGTAGCGCTTTCCGGGCGGGATTGCGGCTGCTTGTTCTGTCCCTTAATGTTCATAATGGTCTGTCGGGAGGCGCCGTTTCCTGCGCGCGAAAAGTGCGCAAGACGGTAAGCCTCGAAGTTTTTTCAGCGTCGTCTGCGTCATGCTAACTTGCAAAAATCTGCCTTTGCAAATTTTCACAGTTGCCGGAAGTGCGGCGGCTTGCTGAATCTTATTAAAGTTAATACTCATATTATCGGCGCATAATCGGCTTATGCTCAGTGGTATAGCTAAAACTGCAATACAAGCAAGAGCATAAAAATGCGTCACCCCACAAGAGGGCGATGCAAAGATAATAAAAAACGCCCCCGCTGTCAAGACTTTCCGCGCTAAAAAGCGTTAACACCGCTCCGCCGCACTGTCGATGTAAACCCTCACGCCATGAACTCTAAACTACAAAACAAACATAGTCGCAGCAAAAGGCTGCGGCTATGCTCTATACAAATTCATTAGGGGTCGTTAAACTTAAACATGCATAAGAGTATTAAATAACGATTTGGGATTGTCAGATGTTGAATTCTGTTCCAAAATCGGGAACGAGAGTAATTAGCTCTCCGCCTTTCCCGAATAGACGTGCATTTGTTACTTTAGCTCCATCCTTGTGGAGGTTGTAAGTTTGGATATAGTCCTCGATGATTCCGGCCATCACCCACTTGTCGCTGAAATTTCCTTTGGAGAAATCACAATGCGACAGGCTGTGGATGCTGTGATTTTCGCCTCCATATTCAAACTGGATCAGATAATTGTTTTCGTCCATGATGGTTCAAATTGAGATTTTTATTGTTCTGCTTCCTGTTTTCACTATGTATAAGCCCGGTGATAAATTGTCTATGGTGTGCGATGTGCCACTGTAGAATATGCGCCCTTGCATGTCATAGACAGAGACATTTTCATCGCTTCTGATTCTGCCAATTGTCAGTATGCCATTATTTACAGAAATGTGAGGCGCTCCATATTCATCGGCCTCAATGCCATCAACGCCACTGAAATCCATCTCCTCGATATTCCAGAAATTTCTCCACGGGTCAACTTTCTCATATTCCGTCTTTGTGCCTGTCGGAACGTATAGAGCGGTTTCCTTTAATATTTTATCACTGAATCCCGGATTGCATTTTATGGGGGCTGCGCATTGCATATAGATGGTTTTTTAATCATTGCAGTCATAGAACGCGTCATCTCCGATAGAAGTCACGGAGTTGGGAATCGTCACGGATGTTTTTGCCCCGGGGCAGCATATAAGTTTCGTAACATCCTTGTTATAGAGAATTCCATCTATGGATGAATAGTTGGCATTTTCAGGATAAACATCTATATTCTTTAACTTGCTGCAGCCATAGAACGGGGAGGATCCGATAGAAGTCACGGAGTTGGGAATCGTCACGGATTCCAGGCTGCTGCATCTAGAGAACGCATAATTTCCGATAGAAGTCACGGAGTTGGGAATCGTCACGGATGCCAGGCTGCTGCATCTAGAGAACGCATAATCTCCGATAGAAGTCACGGAGTCGGGAATCGTCACGGATTCCAGGCTGCTGCATCTAGAGAACGCATAATCTCCGATAGAAGTCACGGAGTTGGGAATCGTCACGGATATTTTTGCCCCGGGGCAGCATATAAGTTTCGTAACATCCTTGTTATAGAGAATTCCATCTATGGATGAATAGTTGGCATTTTCAGGATAAACATCGGGGCAGCGGCGTAGTTCCGTGGCAAGGGTGCTAACCAAATATCCGGCTGATGCGGTACGTTATATATGAAAAACATCCAACATCATGCCCGAACAATCCCCCTATATCAGTCTTCTCTACTA
>ERZ791923.2835-NODE-2835-length-14510-cov-5.896230_pt1 | contig 14510 bp, 9 predicted proteins | sample MGYA00510133_ERZ791923 | MGnify/ENA primary metagenome ERZ791923 (study PRJEB30046, sample SAMN00792106) | human gut metagenome | study: EMG produced TPA metagenomics assembly of the A metagenome-wide association study of gut microbiota in type 2... | reverse complement strand
GCTCGGATTTTAAAATCCGAGCCACTAATTTTTTCCTTTCTCCCATACGAGGTTTACGCACTGAAAATCAGTTTTCAATTTTCGGGTACGGAAAACGCCGTTTTGAGGCTCCGGTTTTCACTTGTTTTTGTCGTGGCTGTTGGCTGCAAACATACGGATTGAAACAGCCGTATTTGTTCAACCGGATTGCAAAATAGGCTATTATATAATATATGTGTGTTAAAATAGGTAGGTCTTCCGTGGCGGTATTCGAATTAATTTTTACTTTTGCAGCTAAACTGACACCAGTGTCAGTTTTCGGGATAAGAATTATAAATCCGTATGGTACAATATAAAATAGGTATAGACATAGGTTCGACGACAGCCAAAGTGGTTGTGCTCCGCGCCGGCGACGGCAGTCTTGTTTTTCAACGCTACGAGCGCCACCAGGCCAAGGTGAGGGAATGCCTTGCCGGCTTTTTCAGCTCCATAGCGGGCGTAGTGGGCAACGAACCTGTAGAGGTCAACATAACCGGCTCCGTAGGTATGGGTGTTTGCGAACGTTGCGGAATCCCGTTCGTCCAGGAGGTTGTAGCGGCTTCGAACTATGTGCGCCACGCTCATCCTGAGGTGTCCACCATGATAGACATCGGGGGCGAGGACGCCAAAGTGGTGTTCTTTGAGGAGCAAAGGGCTACCGACCTGCGCATGAACGGCAACTGTGCCGGCGGCACGGGAGCGTTCATCGACCAAATGGCCATACTGCTCGGCGTTTCGAATGAGGAGCTCGGCAAGCTGGCAATGGATTCGTCGCAGGTGTATCCCATAGCGTCGCGCTGCGGGGTGTTCTGTAAAACCGACATACAGAACCTCGTGGCCAAGAATATCCCGCGCGAGGACATCGCGGCCTCTATATTCCATGCCGTGGCCGTACAGACGGTCATAACGCTTGCGCACGGTTGCACGATAACCCCGCCTTTGCTTTTTTGCGGCGGGCCGCTGACTTTTATACCGGCATTGCGCAAAGCGTTCGTCAATTACCTGAAACTTGACGAAAACGACATAATAGTTCCCGAGGCAGGAAGCCTTATACCGGCCTGGGGGGCGGCACTGGCCGAAGGAGGAAGCACCGGAACGGTGGAAGGATTCTCGAAACTGGTGGACGAACGCCTTACGCAGAAGGCGCATTCATACCTGAGCCTGCCGCCTATATTCGAAAACGAGGAAGATTACCGCAACTGGCTCTCGGGGCTGGGAGGAAAAGGAGTTCCCCGCGCGGAACTCAAAGCCGGGGTGCAAGAAGCATACATAGGTGTAGATTCTGGTTCAACGACAACGAAGATAGTAGTGCTGTCGCCCGAGGGCGCAATGCTCTATTCTTATTATCACGACAACGACGGCAATCCGGTGCGGACTGTTGAGAAAGGTCTGCAGGGACTTGTTGCCGCATGCAAGGCCGCGGGTACGGAACTGCACGTGGCCGGCTCATGCTCCACCGGCTACGGCGAAGACCTTATAAAGGCGGCGTTTGCAATGGACAACGGCATAATAGAAACCATAGCCCATTACATGGCGGCCAAAAACATAAGCCCGGAAGTGTCTTTCATACTCGACATTGGCGGGCAGGACATGAAGGCTATCTTTGTGGACGGCGGCGTTATAAACCGCATAGAGATAAACGAGGCATGTTCGTCGGGTTGCGGCTCTTTCATAAGCACGTTTGCCCGCTCGCTGGGTTATGAAGTGGCTGATTTTGCGCACGAAGCCTGTCGCTCAACACATCCCTGCGACCTCGGAACGCGTTGCACCGTGTTCATGAACTCGAAAGTGAAACAAGTGCTGCGCGAGGGCGCCACCGTGGCCGATATAGCGGCAGGGCTTTCGTATTCCGTTGTAAAAAACTGCCTTTACAAGGTGCTGCAACTTAAAAACACGTCCGAGCTCGGCCGCCATGTAGTAGTACAGGGCGGAACAATGCGCAACGACTCCATAGTGCGTGCGCTCGAAAAACTGTCGGGCACTAACGTATATCGCAGTGATTGCCCCGAACTCATGGGAGCAATGGGGTGCGCACTCTACGCTATCCGACACAAGGCGGAAACAAGCGTTACGGTAGACGAAATGCTCAGGCGTGCGAACTTTACTTCGCGGCTGCTGCATTGCAAAGGGTGCGAAAACAGTTGCCAGGTAACGCAATACCTTTTCGACGGCAAACAGCGTTACTACTCCGGCAACCGTTGCGAAAAGGTATTCTCGAATCGTGGCGAAAAGGCAGAGCCTGGGGCAAATGTTTACGAATATAAATTGCAATTGCTTTTCAACCGCCTTTCGCAGGTAGGAAACCCCGCGTTGCGGATAGGAATCCCGCGCTGCCTGAACATGTATGAGGAATATCCTTTCTGGCACGCATTGCTTACAGGCTGCGGAATGGAAGTGGAACTGTCTGAACCGTCGGACTATTCGCATTATGAACACACGGCAGGCTGTGTAATGAGCGACAACATCTGCTTTCCCGCAAAACTCGTGCATAGTCACATCGAGAATCTGGCCCGGCGGGGAGTAGACCGCATATTCATGCCCTTTGTGGTGTTCGAAAAGAAGGAAAACAACCAACAGAACAGCTATAACTGCCCAATCGTTTCGGGTTATTCCGAAGTGGTGAAAAGCTCGCAGCCAGTAGGCGTGCCGGTTGACACACCTGTAATAACTTTCAAGGACGAGAAACTGCTGTACAAGCAATGCCGCAATTATTTGCAGGCTCTCGGCGTAAAGGAAAACACTTTGCGGAAAGCATTTGCCGAGGCATTGCAGCAACAGGCTTCATACGAATCTTCCCTGGCCGCGTATAACCGCGCCGTTCTGGCCGAGGCACGCAAGAAGAAAAGACTTGTGATTATGCTTGCCGGACGCCCGTATCACACCGACCCGCTCATACAGCATAAAGTGTCGGACATGGTGGCCGCCATGGGCGTTTACGTTATCACTGACGACATCGTAAGGAGCGAGAACATTTCGATAGCCGACACTATATACCTTTCACAATGGGCATATCCCAACAGGATAATGAAAGCAGCCAAGTGGGTAGGTGCGCAAGGGCAAGACGTACAGTTCATGCAGCTTACTTCGTTCGGTTGCGGGCCCGACGCTTTTCTTGTAAACGAAGTGCGCGCCACGCTCGAGCGCTACCACAAAAACCTCACGCTCCTTAAAATCGACGACGTGAGCAACGTTGGCTCGATAAAGCTGCGCGTGCGTTCGTTGGTAGAGAGTATCGGCCTCGGTCTTCAGGGCGAAGGGCGCAGCAGTGAAGAGGCGTTTGAAACTACGCCCGTGTTTACGAAAGCCGAGCGTCGCCGTAAGCTCATAGCGCCTTTTTTTACCCCGTTCCTTTCGCCGCTCATTCCTTCAGCCATGAAAGTGGCAGGCTTCGACGTGGAAAATCTGCCGATGAGCGACGAGGAATCGTGTGAATTGGGTTTGAAATATTCCAACAACGAGGTGTGCTATCCCGCAACGCTCATAGTGGGCGACGTGGTTAAGGCATTCAAGAGCGGAAAGTATAATCCCGACGAGACAGCCGTGATAATCACGCAGACTGGCGGACAGTGCCGTGCCAGCAACTACATAGCACTTATAAAGCGGGCGCTCCTTGCAAACGGGTACAAGAATACGCCCGTGGTCTCCTTTTCTTTCGGCAGCGGAATAGCCAACGAGCAGCCCGGGTTCGACATACCGTGGCGCAAGCTCATCCCCGTGGCGCTGGCAACAATGCTATACAGCGATTCGATTGCCAAACTTTACTATGCCACCGTGGCACGCGAGTGCGTCAAAGGCAAGGCCGCAGCCCTGCGCGACGAATACCTCGACCGCGCCAAGCCGATAATCGAAGCCAACCGTCAGAAGGAGTTGCTTCCGCTTGTGGCCGAAGCTGCATTGCGTTTCAACGAGGTTTGCCTTGACAAGGACGTTCCCAAAGTTGGCGTGGTGGGAGAGATATTCCTCGAATTCAATCCGTTTGCCCAGAAAAATGTTACCGATTGGCTCATAAACAAGAATCTCGAGGTCGTGCCGCCGCTTATAACCGACTTCTTCACCCAAAGCTTTGTGAATCTTCGCACCAAGGAGCGTTCCTACCTTGAGCGCAAGCGTATTCCCGCGTGGCTCGTGGACGTGCTTTACCGCATGGTGTCGAAAAAGATAACCCGGTTCAACGAGGCGTGCAGCGGTTTCCGCTATTTCATGCCTTTCGACGACATACGCGAGAAGGCCGAGCGCGCTTCGGGACTTATAACGCTCAACGCGCAGTTTGGCGAGGGCTGGCTCATCTCGGGCGAAATGGCAACGTATGCCGCCCACGGGATAAACCACGTGGTGAGCCTGCAACCGTTCGGCTGCATAGCCAACCATATCATCGAAAAGGGAATAGAGAAGAAAATCAAGTCGATGTTCCCTTCAATGAACATTCTTTCACTCGATTTCGACAGCTCGGTGAGCGACGTGAACATCGTAAACCGCTTGCTTCTTTTTATCGACAACATAAGGCAGGAAAAGTGAACAACGGCAAGTACAGCAGCCAGGAGCTGCAAATGATAGATACGGCGCGCCGCCTGTTTACCGAGAAAGGCTTCGCCGAAACGACGATGAGCGACATAGCTTCCGAAACGGGAGTAAAGCGCTCCACGCTGCATTACTATTTTGCTAACAAGGATGTCATGTTCCAGGCCGTGTTCGGGACGATTGTCGAGAGTCTCGTGCCGCGTTTGCAGGAGATAATGCGTAGCGATTTGCCGCTCATGGAGCGTCTCGGGCTAGTGGCCGACGAATACTTCGGCATGTTTGCCGAAAATCCCTCGATGCCGCGCTTTGTGATGAGCGAGATTCAGCGCGATGTAGACCACCTTATCGACACGGCGCGCACATTGCACCTCGACAAGGTGTTCTCGCTGATACGCGACGCCCTGGCCGCCGAAATGGCCGAAGGCAAAATACGCAGAGTGCCTTATTATGTGATGTTCACCACGTTCTATGGCCTTATAACGTTCCCTTTCCTGACGAAAAACCTGTATGTCTCGTGGTTCAGGATGAGCGACGACGAATTTCGCGAAATGCTTGCCGAATGGAAAAAATACTTCCTGCGCCAAATGGAAAACCTGCTGCTGGAGTAGCCGCCGCTCACGTATTATAATAATGTGTGCACACCCCAAAGGGCAACAGTTACGTACAAATAAAAAACAACACCATGGGCTACCATCACCACCACCATCATTTCGAGCCTGCCGAATCCCTGCGCGGGGTGTACGTGCTGGCCATAGCGCTCAACCTCCTGTTCGTGTTTGCAGAGGCGGGTCTGGGCTGGAGCTGCAACTCGCTCGGACTGCTTTCTGACGCGGGACACAACCTAAGCGATGTGTTCAGCCTGTTGCTCGCTCTGTTCGCGTTGGAACTGGCCAAGGTGCGCCCGGCACGAAACTATACTTACGGATACAAGAAAGGCACGGTGCTCATCTCGCTTCTCAACGCCATAATACTGCTTGTTGCCGTGGGAGCGATAATAGTTGAGAGCATACACAAGTTCTCCAACCCGGCGCCCGTCAACGGCGCTGTTGTATCGTGGACGGCCGGAGCCGGAATAATAGTCAACGGCGTGAGCGCATGGCTGTTAATGCGCAAACGCAAGAGCGACCTCAACGCCGAGGGCGCGTTCCTCCACATGGCGGCCGATACACTCGTGTCGATAGGCGTGGTGGTTTCGGGAATAGCCATGTCCTTTACGGGCTGGTACATTATCGACCCCGTAATAAGCCTTGTAATCGTCGGCGTAATCCTGGCTTCGACGTGGCATCTGCTGTCGCAGAGCCTGCGCCTCTCGCTCGACGGCATACCCGAAGGCGTAGACCCCGAGCGAATCATGAACGAAATAAAATCAGTTGCCGGGGTTGAAGACATACACCACCTGCACATCTGGGCCATAAGCACGTCCGAAGTGGCCATGACGGCCCACGTGGTAATAGACGACATAGCCAAAATGGAGCAGATAAAGCACGAAATCCACCACCGCATGTCGCAGGACGGCATAAGCCACTCCACGCTCGAGTTCGAGCACCACGGCGAGATGTGCGACTCGCCCGGCAACGGCTGGACGTCATGCTGAAAAGCACTGCAGTTTCGCGGCAATTGTTATTGCAGATACGCGATTCATCGTGTCTCACGAATCAGCAGGCGGGATGGCGGTGCGATGAATCGGTTTTCAGACGCGATGAATCGCGTCTCTACTGTGGTTAAAATTACCGTTTAAATTTTCGTTTTTCGGGCGGAAAAATTGAAAATTGGTTTTCACGCCGTTAAACACACATGGGAGCAAAGAAAAAATTAGTGGCTCGGATTTTGAAATCCGAGCCACTAATTTTAAAAAGCAAGCCATTAATTTTTCGCCCACTGAAAACCCGTTCAAAAAACGCCCGGAAAACGCGGACAAATAAAGAAGCGGAACAGCGTTTGCCGGTTTGTAATAAAATAACCTCCCGGAACAGAACTTTCCGGGAGGCTTCTCGCTGTGTAGTGCTTGGTTTTTTATAGTATTTTTTTATTTAAGGTATTTGCTGTAGAACGCGACAATCTTGTCGAACGGTATGGCCTGCATGTTGTCGTACAGGTCCACGTGGCTCGCGCCGGGAACGATGACGAGTTCCTTGTTGTCGCCCTTCAGTTTCTTGAATGCATCCTCGCCCATATAGCGCGAGTGAGCCTTTTCGCCGTGAACCACAAGCACCGCGCTGCGTATCTCGTCGCTGTAGGTAAGTATCGGGGCGTTGAGGAACGGCAGGTTCGACGTTTTGTTCCAGCCCTGGTTGGAGTTGAGCGAGCGTTTGTGGTATCCGCGCGGCGTTTTGTAGTAGGCGTAGTAATCCTTTACAAACTGTGGCGCGTCGTCGGGCAGCGGGTCTACCACGCCGCCTGCGCGGGCGTATGTGCCGTTGCGGTAGTCGTCGGTGCGTTGTGCGCTGAGCTGGCGGCGTGTTTCGTTGCGCGCGTCGGCATTGTCAGCCTGGTCGAAGTAACCTTTCGATGTGCAGCGGCTTATGTCGTACATGGTCGAAGCCACCGTGGCTTTGATACGTGTGTCGTTTACGGCGGCGTTGATGGCGAAGCCTCCCCAGCCGCATATCCCGAGAATGCCTATGCGCTCCGGGTCTACGCGGTCGAACGTGCTGAGAAAGTCAACAGCCGCGCTGAAATCCTCGGTGCAGAAGTCGGGCGAGGTAACGAAGCGTGGCTGGCCGCCGCTTTCGCCCGTGAACGAGGGGTCGAAGGCTATCGCGAGGAAGCCGCGCTCTGCGAGTGTCTGGGCGTAAAGGCCCGAGGCCTGCTCCTTCACCGCCCCGAACGGACCGCTTACGGCTATTGCGGGCAGCCGGCCTTCGGAGTTCTTAGGCATGTACATGTCGGCGGCAAGTGTTATACCGTAGCGGTTGGTGAACGTCACTTTTGTGTGTTCCACCTTGTCGCTTTGCGGGAACGTCTTGTCCCATTCTTGTGTAAGGTTCAGTTTTTCCATAGTGGTACGGTTTTTTGTTTCGGTTTGTGCGGTTGCTGTGGCGGCAAAGGCCAGCATTCCGGCCGCGATGATTGTGCGTATTTCCATATTGCTTTGTTTTTGAGGGGATATTACCGGCTTTGTCTTTTGTAAACATTCGCGGTTGCGGTTGAAGGATAAATGTTCATGCTTTTAATCGGTTTTTATTTCCCTTAAGATTTTTGCAGGCACGCCGGCAACTATCACGTTTGCGGGCACGTCTTTCTTTACTACCGCCCCGGCACCTACAATGGAGTTCTCGCCTATCGTTACTCCGGGCAGGATGATTGCCCCTGCGCCTATCCACACCTTGCGGCCTATGCTGATGGGGCGGGCGTAGACGTTGCGGCGGTTTTGCGGCTGCTCGGGGTGGTTTTCGGTTATAAGCTGCACGCCCGGTCCTATGAACACATCGTCGCCGAGGGTTATGCCGCCGCGGTCGAGGAACGTGCAGCCGAAGTTGACGAACACGCCTTTGCCCACCTTGGTGAATTTTCCGAACGCAGTGTAGAACGGCGGGAACATGCGCACGGAGGGGTCTATTTCCTGCCCCCAGATTTGCGCGAGCAACGAGCGTATCTCGTCGGGCGTGTGGTAGCGGCTGTTCAGTTCGCCCACAAGGCTCATTGTCTTTTCGAATTCGTCACGCAACTTGGGGTAGTCGGGGTCGGTTTCGAGTATAAGTTCTCCGGCTCTCATTCTTTCAATTATATTCATGCTTGTAGCTTTTGCGATGTTGCAAAATTACTGCGCGCGGCGCGGGCGTTTTGTATATGTTTTTCGGAACAAATAACCATTATTGCCGATTGTGCGGCAGCAGTGTGCGGCGTAAGGAAAAATGCGTTAATTTTGCGCTAAACACCAAGGCATTATGGAAATAATACAACTTGACAGCATTAAGGCTTACAACGACCTTTACGGCCTGCCCACGTTTCACCCGCTCATAACGGTGGTGGATATGAACAAGGCACGGAAATCGGCCAACCACGTAAAGATGAACTACGGCATTTACGCCCTATTCATCAAGCACGGCGTGAATTGCACGCTGCGCTACGGCCGCCAGAAGTACGATTACCAGAAAGGCACGGTGGTGAGTTTCGCCCCCGGGCAGACGGTGCAGGTGGACATCATCGACGAAGAACAACCGGTGGACGTGACCGGCCTGATTTTCCACCCCGACCTTATATACGGCACCCCTCTGGCCGAGCGCATGGAGCGCTATACCTTCTTCAACTATGCTCAAAACGAGGCGCTGCACCTGTCCGACCGCGAGCAGGAACTCCTTGCCGGCTGCCTGCGCAACATAGAGGCCGAGACGGAACACCCCGTCGACACGCATAGCCGCGAACTGCTTTGCACGTACATAGAACTGTTCCTCGAATATTGCCTGCGCTTCTACGACCGCCAGTTCTGCACGCGCAGCAAGGTGAACAGCGACGTGCTGCATAAGTTCGAGCACGAGTTGAACGACTATTTCCGCAGCGGCAGCGCGCAAAGGCAGGGGCTGCCCTCGGTACGCTATTTTGCCGACAAGGCGTGCCTGTCGCCAAGCTATTTCGGCGACCTGATAAAGAAGGAAACGGGAAAAACGGCCAAGGAATACATACAGCTCAAGGTAATCGACTGTTCCAAGCACATGCTCCTCGGCTCAAACCAGACTGTGAGCCAGATTGCCGACATGCTCGGCTTTCAGTATCCGCAGCATTTCATAAGGATGTTCAAGCGGCAAACCGGTTGCACGCCCAAGGAATTCAGACAAGCAAACTGATGTCTGAAAACGGCGCTTTTGGAGTGCCGAAAATTGAAAACTGGTTTTCAGAGCGTAAACCTCACATGGGAGCAAATAAAAAATATCTCTGAGATAATTTAAAATATGTCTGACATAATTCGAAATATGTCAGACATATTTTTCGCCCCCTGAAAACCCGTTCAAAAAACACCCGAAAAACGCAGACAAAAAACACGCGTGCCTGTATCGCTTTTTTATACTGCCATTTTCTTTTTGAAATACGTAAAGGTTTTTATAGGTAATATGTGGAATTAATGTTTTCGATTTTGTTTGTTTTAAGGAGTGGATATTTCTTTGTGCTCGCACGCTTATAACGTAATAATCAGGCGGCTCTTTTTATTTTAAGTAACGGCAAAAATGTCCGAAAAAGTTTAAGATTTTCGGACATTTTGTTGCAGCGACAGCAGAAAATCATATCTTTGCCTAAAGCAACAAAAGAAATGGTTCTTACAAAAGAGATACGAAATACCATAGAGAGGAATGGGCCGGGCAGGCTGTATATGGTGCAGGATTTTGCCGGCCTTAATAACGACGGACTGGTAACGCGTGCGCTTTCGCGGCTGGAAAACGAGGGGATGCTTATACGCCTTGCGCAAGGTTTGTATTTATATCCTGCACGTAACAAGTACGGAATCCTTTTTCCAACGATAGAGAAAATAGCCTACGCCATTGCGGAAAAAGACAAAGCCCGTATTATTCCGTCGGGATTGACGGCTTTGAACCGGCTCGGCCTTTCTACGCAGGTTGCGACCAACGCAGTATATATTACCGACGCTACAGCACGGGAACTTGCAATCGGAAACCGTAAAATAATATTCAAACGCGCTGCACCGCGTAACTTTGCGTATAAGTCGGATTTGTTTCCCATGGTGGTGGCTGCAATGAAGGAGCTGGGGAAAGACGGCGTTACAGACGAACACTTGAAAATTATAAAGCAGGTAATCGGAAAATATGGAGACATCGACGAAATAAGATACGATTACAACATAGCACCGCAATGGATAAAGAAAAAGCTCGCTCTATGAACACGTGGGTCGGACTTGCTAAGGACGAAAAGCTTACAATACTTGCCAATGTCGCACAACACAAGGGCATTGTGGATAATGCTGTTGAAAAGGACTATTGGGTGAGCGTGGTGCTGCGCACAATATTTTCTTTGTCTTATGCTTCTGCTTTCGTGTTTAAGGGAGGAACAAGCCTTAGTAAAGGATGGGCTTTGATAGACCGCTTTTCGGAAGACATAGACCTTGCCATAGACCCTCAGTTCCTGGGGTTTACAAATATCGAAACCAAAAGCCAACGTACCAAGCTGCGAAAGAAGTCTAAGAAATTTATTGATTGCGTTTTGGCGGCTGATATTGCGGAAAAGTTTAACGAATACGGCATGTCGGAATATTGCAGTATCGTAGTTCCCGAAACTTCCGTAAGCGACCTCGACCCTGTGACCCTGTTTGTTGAGTATGAATCGGTATTGCAAAACAAGCTGCAATATATTCCCGAGCGGGTAAAGCTCGAAGTAAGCTGCCGTTCGCTTATGGAGCCCTCCGAACGGGTGAATATACGTTCGATGATTGAAGAAGCATATCCTGAAGAGGAATTTTCGTGGCCCGAATTTGAAGTGCCGACGGTTATTCCCGGAAGAACATTCTTAGAGAAGGTTTTCCTTCTTCACGAGGAGTTTAACAGGCCGAACGGTTGCACGCATGTTGAACGTATTACACGGCACATGTATGACATCGTGATGATGATGGACAAGCCTTTTGCTGCCGAAGCTATGAATAACACGACCTTGTATGAGGATATAGTCAGGCATCGCAGGAAATTCACAGCCTGGAGCGGACTTGATTACAATAAGCATTCACCACAGACGATAAATTTCATGCCACCCGAACATATCATGCCGATGTTGCGCGATGATTACAGAAGTATGCAAGACGGTTTTATTTATTCCAATGCTCCGTCCTTTGATGAGATAATAGAGCGAATGCAAGAGTTGCTGGGCAGGTTCAGAAAATTGTAATGGAATGAGCAATCATGGCTATGTTAAGGACAATGAAATCCCGTATCCCCTACAAATAATGCGGTAAAAAGGTGAAAAGAAAAAATCCGGTTTTTGTCTGTTTCGGAGTGCCCGAAAATTGAAAACTGGTTTTCAGAGCGTAAACCCCACATGGGAGCAAAGAAAAAATTAGTGGCTCGGATTTTAAAATCCGAGCCACTAATTTTAAAAAGCAAGCCATTAATTTTTCGCCCTCTGAAAACCTGTTCAAAAAACACCCGAAAAACGCAGACAAAAAACACGCATGGTTTTTTCAGTTTCAGGAAACGGATGAATACAGAGGCATGATATGTAAAATTCCGCCGGACTCTTATCGTGCCCGGCGGAATTTTGTTTTTGATGTTGCCACTACTGTTGCAGAATGTAGCAACGGCAGTGTTATTTTACGGTGATTTCAAGTTCTGCGGCCTTGAGCATGGGCGACGAGAAGCGCACGTATGCCTTGCCGCCTTGGAGGGCTGTTTTCAGGTAGGTTGTTAGCCGTCCCCTGTAGGCGCGCTGGCGGTTGTCGGTGTAGTCGCCCATGTCGGTGTTGTTGGCGGCTTCCAATCCCAGCAGCTTTGCCGCGCCAGATATGTTGCATGTTATTTCGTTGTCGGCCAGTACGGCGGGAATGCCTTTGTTGTCGGTTATTTCGAGCACCACTTTCACTACGTCGCCTGCCTTGGCCTGCTTTTGTGTAGACACGATACGCAAAGCGGCGGGCGCGCCCGATGTTTCTATGGCGTAGCGTGCGGTTTCAGTGCCCTTGTCGTCAAGTGCAACGGCCGTGAGCCTGCCAGGGCGGTAGGGGATGTCCCAGTATATTATACCCGTCTTTGCGTCGTAGGGCTTTTCCTCGCCCACGGTCTTGCCGTCCAACTCCAAGCGAGCGCGGGCTTGGTTTGTATAGCACACCACGCGCACAGTTTCGCCTTCTTCGTAGTTCCACACGGCCCATGCTTCGGATGAAGGCGCGGCTTCTTCGCGGTCGGAGCCGTTGGCTGCGGCGCGCAGGCGTGTCCATTCGTCATCGGTGGCCGTAGTCTTGCGCGGCGAGGGATATGTGCCTATGTACACCGTTGGCTTTTCGCTCCACAACGCTTTGCGGAAATATCCTAACGGCTTTGTCGTTCCGCTCAGGTCGAGCAGCCCGGCGTAGAACCCGCGCGAGGGCCATGCGTGCGCTTCGCCAAGATAGTCAATGCCCGTCCAGAGGAATTGTCCGAAGATGTGCTCGTTGTTTTTCACCGCATACCATGCGTCGATAAAGTGTTTGTTCTCGCTGCCGTAGATAACGCGGTTGGGATACAGCTTGTGGTCGGTGTCGTAACGGTTCTCGGTGTAGTTGTATCCCGCAATGTCGAGCGCGCCGGGGTATTCGGTGGCGTTAGACATCACAACGCCCGCCAGTCCTGCCGTAACAGGGCGCGAAAGGTCGTATTTCTTCACTGCGGCGGCCAAGCGTTTGGCTATGTCGCCCAGGCGTTCCGCCTTGGGTGCGTCCTTTTTGTATCCTCCGTACACAGGCTGCGCAAAGTCTCCCTCACCCATGCCGTCGAGTACGGGGTGGGAGTACGGGTCATTGGGATAGTCCACCTCGTTGCCTATGCTCCAGGCAAAGACTGAGACGTGGTTGCGGTCGCGGCGCACAAGGTCGGCCACGTCGCGCTCGCCCCATTCGTTGAAGAAGTCGCACGAGCTTTCAAACCCCGGCGTGCCCACGTTCCAGCCGTCGAGCCATTTGCGTTTTGGGTATTCCCATTCGTCGAAAGCCTCGTCGAGTACGAGCATTCCCAACTCGTCGCACAGGTCGTACAGGTCGGGCGACTGCGGGTTGTGAGATGTGCGCACGGCATTGCAACCCAAGGCTTTGAGCGAGTCCAAGCGGTCGCGCCATACGCTGCGCGGCACGGCCGCTCCGAGTACTCCCGCGTCGTGGTGCAGGCATACGCCTTTCATCTTCATGTTCTTGCCGTTGAGAAAGAAACCTTTGTCGGGGTCGAACACAAACGAGCGGAAACCTGTTCGCGTCACGGTGCTGTCTGTCACGCGGCCGTCGGCGCTTACCACGGTTTTTAGGTTGTAAAGCACGGGCGTGTCGGTGCTCCAGAGTTGCGGGCTCTTCACTTTGAGCATCATGGTTGCCTTTGCCGTTGCGGCTGCTCCGGTCCGGATGTTCTTTTTGGCGTAAGCCACTTTGCGGCCGTCGGCCGAGTACAGTGTGTTCTCAACTGTGACTTTGCGCTCCGCGTTTCCCTCGTTGCTAACCTCAGTCTCTACATTGAGCGTTGCCCGCCGCGTGCTTACTTCGCTTGGCCAGGCATACACGCCCCATTGCGCTATGTGCAGCGGGTCGGCTTTCACGAGCCACACGTTGCGGTATATTCCCGAGCCTGTGTACCAGCGGCAGTCGGCGCTGCGGCTGTGGTCCACGCGCACGGCAACCACGTTCTCGCCGCCGAAGCGCACATAAGGCGTGGCGTCGTACATGAACGAGATGAAGCCGTTGGGACGTTTGCCTAAAAGGTGGCCGTTTAGGTACACCTCGCTGCGGTTGTAAACGCCCTCGAAGTAGATGAATATCTTTTTGCCTTTGTCGCCGGAGGGTATATCGAGTGTCTTGCGATACCAGCCCGTTCCGCCGGGCAGGTAACCCGCGCAGCTGGCGTTGTCGGGGTCGAGGCGGCCTTTCACGCTCCAGTCGTGGGGCAGGTCGACGCTTTGCCAGCCTTTGTCGTCGAACGTGGCGGAAGCGGCTGCTGCCGTGTCGCCCGGCATGAACTTCCAGTTGTAGTTTATCTTGGCGGCGTTGCCGAACGATACCTGCGCCTGTGCACCGGCAAGGCACGACAGGGCGAAGATTAGTGAAAAAAGTTTTTTCATGTCTTGTTGTTTTTGTACGGATGTAAAGATAAGCAAAATGTTCGGGCGCGCTGCGGTGTACGGACGTGAAATTTGCGTCCGCCGCCGGCCGGGGGCGAAACAGACAAAAAACGATGAAAAACCGGTGCCGTAAAACGGCGGATTTTGGTGCGGAAAATTGAAAACTGGTTTTCAGTGATTAAAACCCACACGGGAGTAAAGAAAAAATTAGTGGCTCGGATTTTAAAATCCGAGCCACTAATTTT
>ERZ791923.2832-NODE-2832-length-14519-cov-12.656734_pt1 | contig 14519 bp, 16 predicted proteins | sample MGYA00510133_ERZ791923 | MGnify/ENA primary metagenome ERZ791923 (study PRJEB30046, sample SAMN00792106) | human gut metagenome | study: EMG produced TPA metagenomics assembly of the A metagenome-wide association study of gut microbiota in type 2... | reverse complement strand
TACACTTAGCAATATCGCATCTGAGAATGTTGTTCCTGCTGCCCGGCCACTGGGTGACCGTGTGCACCGGCACCGAGACCTACGCCGCACAGGCGCTTTCCATTGACGATGCCGGGCGGCTGGTGGTGCAGCGGGAGGGCGGGCGCACCGAGGCGCTGCGCTGCGGCGAGGTGACTATTCGTCCCACTAAGACGGAATAAACGGATACAAAAAGCCCGCCGGGCATTGTGCACGGCGGGCTTTGGTTTACAGTTTACTCTGCCTTGGTCTCGGGCTTTGCCTCAGCCTTGGCTTCCGGCTTTGCTGCGGGGGCAGCAGCGGGAGCGGCGGGCTTCACCACGGGCTTCGGGGGATTGGGATCGTCCTTCAGCGGGAACAGGATGATGTGCTTGGGGCACTTCTGGGCGCACATACCGCAGCCCTTGCACTTGTCGTAATCAATGCGTGCCACGCCGTCCACAACATGGATAGCGTCGAACTTACAGGTGCGCTCGCACATGCCGCAGGCGATACAGGAGGTGGTGCACAGCTTGTTTGCCACAGCACCCTTATCCTTGTTGGAGCACATGACCACCGGCTTGCGGGGGCCGGCAGCGTCGATCATGATCACCTGCTTGGGGCAGATGTTGGCGCAGGCACCACAGCCGGTGCACTTGTCCTTGTCCACCTTTGCCACACCGTCTACAATGTGGATGGCATCGAACTTACACACCTTGGTGCAGTCGCCCAGACCAATGCAGGCGAAGGTGCAGGTCTTGGGGCCGCCGTACAGGGCTGCCGCAGCAGCACAGGTCTGAATGCCCTTGTAGTCGTAGGCGGGCTTGCAGTGCTCGGAGCTGCCCTGACACTGCACAACAGCCTTCTTTTCTACGGCGCTTGCCTCGCCGCCCATGATCTTGGCAATGGCAGCAGCAGCCTTGGGGCCGCCGGGTGCGCACTTGTCGCAGGGCACGCCGTCCAGAACAACTGCCTTGGCGTAGTCGGCACAGCCGGCGTAGCCGCAGCCGCCGCAGTTTGCGCCGGCCAGGCAGGCAGAAACTTCCTCAATGCGGGGGTCTTCCTCCACCGCCATGAACTTTGCGGCAGCCACCAGAACGATAGCACCCACAGCGCCCACGATGGTGCACAGGATAACAGCAGATACAATATTCATAGTCCTGTTCCTCCCTTACAGCGTAACATTGAACAGGTTTTCGACGATGCCGCCGAAGCCCATGAAGGACAGGCTGGTGATTGCAGCTGCGATCAGGGTGATGGGCAGGCCTTTGAAGGGTGCCGGGGGATCGCAGGCTTCCACGCGCTTACGCACGCCGCTGAACATGACCATGGCCAGCATAAAGCCGCAGCCTGCGCCGATGGCGCAGATCAGAGCCTCGATGTAGGCGTAGCCGAAGCCGTGTGCAGCCACATCGGCGCCGTAGTCGCCCACGACCAGAATGGTAACGGCCAGCACGCAGCAGTTGGTGGTGATCAGGGGCAGATAAACGCCCAGCGAGTTATACAGTGCAACGATGTACTTCTTGAGGAAGATCTCGATGAACTGCACCAGCACAGCGATGACCAGAATGAACACGATGGTCTGCAGATAGCTCAGACCAGCCTTGTCCAGAATGAAGATCTGGATGGGGAAGGTAACGGCCGTTGCCATGAACATGACGAAGATGACAGCACCGGACATACCAACAGCGGAATCCAGCTTTTTGGAAACGCCCAAGAACGGGCAGATACCGTAGAACTTCACCAGCACATAGTTGTTGACAAGGATCATGCTGAAGAAGATCGCAGCGAGTTTGACGAGCATCTTATTCCGCCTCCTTCTTCAGATTGTCAAGATCACAGCAGCTCTTGCGCTCGATGCGGGCGTCCAGCTTGCCTTCCAGCCACACACAGCCGGCCATCAACAGGCCAAAGCAGAAGAATGCACCGGGAGCCTGCGTCATGATGGAGACCTTGGCAACGCTTTCCGGGATGATCTGGAAGCCCAGCCAGGTGCCGCTGCCCAGGATCTCACGGATGGAGGCCATCAGAGTAGCGGTGAGGGTGTAGCCGAGGCCCATGCCCACGCCGTCCAGTGCGGAATCCACCACATTGTTCTTGCAGGCGAACATCTCGGCACGGCCCAGAATGATACAGTTGACAACGATCAGGGGCAGGAACACGCCCAGAGCGTTGTACAGGCTTTCCATGTAGGCCTGCATGAACATCTGCACGATGGTCACAAAGCCTGCAATGATGACGATGTAGCAGGGCAGATGCACCTTGCCGGGGATGACTTTCCGCAGCAGGGAGATCATGATATTGGAGCACACCAGCACGAAGGTGAAGGCGGCGCCCATGCCCAGTGCGCTGGAAACTGCCGTGGTAACGGCCAGAATGGAGCAGGTGCCCAGAACCAGACGCAGAACAGGGTTTTCTTTGATGATGCCGTTGGTAAGGATGCTTACCTTGGACTTATTTTCTTGTGCCATTTCTTACCAACCTCCTTTTATGCCAGCTCGTTGAAGCAGTTGATACAATCATTGATGGCAGCAAACAGAGCGGTGGACGAAATGGTTGCGCCACTGTACGCATCGAAATCCTGATTCATCACAATGTTCTTGGTGCCGTCCATGCCGTTGAACTGTGCCAGGAAGTCATCGGTGGACACATTGGAGCCGATGCCCTTGGTCTGGGTAGAAGCGTCTACCCAGATGCCGGTCTCGGCGCCGTTGGCGTCAAAGCCCATAATGACGGTCAGGATGCCGCCGTCAAAGCCCTTTTCTTCGGCCTTGATGGCAATGCCGCCATCGGGAGCCTTTACCACGCCGGTAACATTGGCGGTGGTGTAATCGGTCACTTCCTCCAGCGTAGCTGCGTCCGAAACAGAGGGCATCACGCTGACATAAGCAGCCAGCGTGGTGCGGCGGGTGTTCTCCTTGATAACGGGAGCGGTCATGCCGTTCACCAGAGCCAGCAGCAGGCTGACGATCAGAGAGATGACGGTCAGCACAACAATGGGCTTACCGGTGGTTTCCCAGCTGGAATTTGCAGTCTTACTCATTTGCCAGCACCCTCCTTCGCTTTCTTTGCAGGCTTCACATAGCCATACGGGGTCTGACGGGTCAGATCATTGATGTACGGGACCCACAGGTTCATGAACAGCAGTGCGAAGGACACGCCCTCGGTGTAGCTGCCCCAGTAGCGGATAGCAAAGGTAACGATGCCAAGGCAAACGCCGTACACCAGCTTACCCTTCAGGGTAAAGGGGCTGGTAACGTAGTCGGTAGCCATGAACACAGCGCCGAACAGCAGGCCGCCGCTCAGCACGGCAACCAGTGCGCTGTGCAGATCCTTGGTAGCGATCAGGTAGAACACGAACACGCTGCCAACGTAGGAAGCAGGGATAGCGATGCTGATGGTCTTGGTAGCCACCAGATAGATCAGACCCAGCACGATAGCCAGTGCGCAGGTCTCGCCCAGCACACCGCCGTGGATGCCCATGAACAGATCCAGCAGGCTCAGCTTGGAGGGATCTGCCACAGCCAGCGGGGTAGCCTTGGACAGCTGGTCCACCGCTGCATCCGGGAACACCCACTTATTCATGGAGCCGGCAAAGCTGATAAACAGCACGATACGGCCCACCAGAGCGGGGTTTGCAAAGTTCATGCCAATGCCGCCGAACAGCTGCTTGACAACGATGATAGCCACCAGATCGCCGATGATCAGCTGACCGATGGGCATGCCCACGGGCACGTTCATGGCCAGAATGATGCCGGTGACCACAGCGGACAGGTCGCTGATGGGGTTTGCACGCTTCAGCAGCTTGCAGTACAGCCACTCAAAAACCACACAGGCCACCACGGAAACGGCGGTGACCAACAGGGCGCGCACGCCGAAAATGATCGCAGAGGCAACCACGCAGGGGCACAGTGCAACGATCACGTTGGCCATCAGGCTTTGGGTGGTCTCGTCACTGCGGACGTGCGGGGAAGCCGAAACAATAAGCTTCGTATCCATTACTTATTGCCTCCTTTTTTGATTTCGCCAAGATAGAAGGCCTTGGCCAGACTCATCATCTGGGTAACAGGGCGCTTTGCCGGGCAGACGAAGGAGCAGCTGCCGCAGTTGAAGCAGTAGTCAGCGTGCAGCTTGCCCAGCTCCTGCACATCGCGGGCGGCGTAGGCCTGATTGACCTCCACGGGCTCCAGACCCATGGGGCAGTACTCCACGCAGCGGCCGCAGCGGATGCAGGGGTTGACCTGCGGGGGCTCTGCAGCAGCGGCGCTGAGCATGATCAGGCCGGAAGTGGTCTTGGTGGTGGGGTAGCTCAGGTTCTCCACAGCGGGGCCCATCATGGCACCGCCGGCAACCACCTTGCCCAGCTCGCCCTTAACGCCCACATAGTCCAGAATGTCCTGATAAGCGGTGCCCACGGGCACAACAACGTTCTGGGGCTTTGCGCAGGCATCGCCGTCCACGGTGATGGTACGCTGGACCACCGGCATACCGGTAGCCAGATACTTGCCCAGCGTGGAAACGCTGGTCACGTTCATCACGATAGCGCCTGCATCGGCGGGCAGACCGCCGTGGGGCACCTCACGGCCGAGGCACTTCTCAATGAGGATCAGCTCTGCGCCGGTGCCGTAGACACTGGGCAGGGGCTTGACCTCGATAGCGCTGTCGTCCTTGGTCTTTTTGCACAGCAGGTCGATGCACTCGGGCTTGTTGTTCTCAATACCAATGATGCACTTCGGGATGCCGGTATACTGCAGCACAGCCTTGATGCCGCGGATGATATCATCGCTGCACTCCAGCATCTCCTGCGTGTCGCTGGTCAGCCACACCTCGCACTCGGAGGCGTTGATCAGCAAAGTATCCACCTGCTGCTTGGGCTGCAGCTTCACATCGGTGGGGAAGCCTGCGCCGCCCAGACCTACCAGACCGCACTCGCGCACGGCGGCAAGGAAGCTGGCCTTATCGGTGACTTCCGGTGCCTTGACAGCCGGGTCTACGGTCTGCTTGCCATCGGTCTTGATGACAACAGAATCGCACATACGGCCATTGGACAGACGGAAAGGTTCCACTGCAGCCACCGTACCGGAAACGCTGGAGTGGATGTTTGCGGAGACAAAGCCGCCCGCCTCACCGATCTTGGTGCCGACGAACACTTCATCGCCTTTTTTCACCAGTGCCTTGGCGGGTGCGCCAATGTGCTGGCTCATAAGGATGCGTACCTGCGCGGGCAGAGGCATCGGGATAGGTTTGCTTGCAGCAGTTGCCTTGTCATGCGGCGTATGCGCGCCAAGCGCCGCACGTTTCAGCTTGTTCAACATGGATTTCAAATCCCCCATTCTGCTTGAATTGCTATCCCCACGCCCATGCAGGCGCACTGGTACAGGGACAGCAGCTGCTTAACACACTTATTGTATCATTTTGGCGCGGGAAGTCAACGACATCACGCCCCAAATGATGAATTTTCCTGAACTTTCTTATTCGTTTTCGCCAATTAGTTTTAACTAACTACCGTATTTTTCTTTTTGTTCTCCCTCTTCTGCCGTTTGCCTTTGCTGTGGGAATATGCTATACTATACCTAACATGACAGGCGGAACGTCCCCCGCTCCGCTCCCGAACTTCACAAGGAGGCACCAAACCATGAAAGTTCTCAAAGCTCTGCTCGCCGTCCTCACCACACTGGCTGTCGCCCTGACCGCCATTCTGCTGCTCTGGCAGGATAAAAGCGCCCCGCGCTATATCAAGATCTACGAAAACGAGCAGTAATATTTTTCTTGCAAAAACAGCACCCCGGCCAAGCGGTAAAACCGCCCGGCCGGGGTGTTTTTGCGTTATCCGGCAGACCACACAAAAACGCCGCCGACTTTTCGTCAGCGGCGTTTGCTCGTATCAGTAGGTCATCACGACCACCATAAAGGGAATTTTTTTCCTTGTTTCAGGGTCGGTGTTATGCACAACGCCCACGCCCACAAGGGTAGCTTCCGTGCTCGTGACCAGTGCCGGTTTCCATTTGCCGGTGTCCTTTACCCAGCCGCGGATCACGCTCTCTGTGGGATACGCGCCGTAGCCGCCTACGCCCACCAGCTTTTTACCCTTTACCGGCAGCTGGCTGATGTCGTTCCAGTCCTTCGTATACCGCTTGCCATTCGGGTCGGTGCCGTACTTGCCAAGCAGCCAGTCCAGCTGCAATTTTGCCATTTTTTCAGCCATGGCGCAGACCTCGGCGTCCATGGTCAGCGGGGTGTTATTGCCGTTGTTCTTGCGCACTGTGTTCAGTGCTTCCACCACCGCAGCCACCTTCTGCGCCTCGGTCTTTTTGTCGGTGGGGTCTTTGCCGGTCTCGCTGCTGCCCGGCGTATCCGGCGCGTCCGGCGCGTCCGGCGCGGAAGGGCCGGAGGGCCCGCAGGCTGCTAAAAGCAGCAGCGCCATTGCAGCTGCAAGAGCCGCTGCCGTCCATCGTTTCCAAAGCTTCATCTGTGGTCCCTCGCTTTCTCCTTATGGGAGCGCGTTGCTCCCCAGTTTCATCTTATCCCCTGCTGCGGCGCGCTGTCAATGGGCAGATGCGCCAAACTTTGCCGGAAAGTTTCGGCAAAGCGTGCAAAAGCAGGAACATTTTAAAATAGCTTCCGCGTGCGCTCCAGCCATATTCAGTGGAAAAATTATTTTTTATTCGCAATTCCGGAAAATCGGCAGATTTTCCGGAATTGCTTTTTCACCGGGCACACTGCGCGGGCTTTTCTGCACGCAAAAAGGCTGCCGCACAGCCTGTGTGCGGCAGCCCGGGGTGTATCAAGTTATGCTCGGAGTAGTCGGCGTATAGGTGATCAGGATCAGGATATAGCTCTCATCGCCGATCTTGTGCGTAGCTGCGCCGATCTCGACCTTATTGTCACCGGGATTGAACGTGCCGGGGTCCACAAACCGGTAGAGGCCCGCGGCATTCGCCATCCACTGCATCTTCAGGAATTCGCCCATCACGCCGCTGCTCTTGATCTGACTGTCGACATCGATCGGGTTGAACATGCAGGGCGTTTTTTCGAGGTCAATTTTGGCTGCCTTTATAACAGCAGGATCCAGCAGCAGTTCCTTGGCATCCTTGCCGTTGTTTGCCTCCTGCGCGGCGGCCGTATCGGCGGCTGCCAGCAGCGCTGCTGCCATTTCATCTGCCTTTTTGGTGTGGGTCACAGTTTCGTTTACGTCTGTTAAATTATCGATCGTTATTTTCAGCAGCTCGTCCTGCATGGCGTAGCTATTGCCGCCGCCGCAGCCTACCATCGTTAATGCCAGTGCAGCGGCCAGCACGGCGGCTGCCAATTTTTTGAACAGTTTCATCGTTTCCTCCTTGCCGCAGCCTGCAATAAGTCTGCCGGGGCAGCTGCTGCAGACCGCATCTTGTAACTATACCGTTCCGGTCTTGGGGCATCCGTAAGGGCTGTCACAGCCCGGACGCTCTTATTTCATGAGCATAAGCACCCAGTTCTCGCCGTCAAGCGTGCCGATGGCAAGACCAAACTCAAATTTTCTTCCGATGTGAGGATCGCCGATTGTATGATCAGCATCCCGCCGAAGCTGATCTGCAAGACTAAAAGGCTTAAACTGATTCATGGTATCGCTGATGTAACTCGGAACGTACACCAAGGAGACTTTATAAGCATCCTTTTCCGGGTCAATGCCGAACTTTTGCAGGAACGTCTCATCATCCAGCAGATCCTGCAGATTCGGCCAATCTGCGCCTTCGTCCAAAGCAGCGATCTCGTTATTATACTCTGTCAGCAGCTTTGCCGCCAAGGCATCCAGGTCCTTGCTGTTCGTGGCCTGCTCGTTACGCATAACAGCATCATCCGAGACAGCATTCTTGACCTGCTGGGCAAGGCCTGTCTTGGAGCCGCCGCAGCCCACCATCATCAGTGCCAGAGCCGCCACCAGTACGGCAGCCGCCAGTTTCTTGAACAATTTCATGCTTCATGCCTCCTTCTTCGTCAGACACTATCCTATGCGGCCCGGACGTTTTCCAAGCCTGCTTTCTTTCATTTTACCGTTTCTTTTGCTTTTTATCAATGCACAGATGCTATAAAGTTTTTTCAGCCAATTTCAGCAATTTGCGCAAAAAAGGCTGCCGCACGGAATGTGCAGCAGCCTTTCGGGCTTAGTAATCGTTTTCGCAGCCAAGCAGGAATTTCATGTAGGCAAAGGTGCGCTCCCGCCCGAGGTCCCGCACCATGCACAGCAGTTTTTCCAGCAGTGCCCGGGTCTCCGGGTGCATCAGGTAGTGATCCTTGCTGCGCTGGTAGTACTCCCACGGGGAGGCATCGGTGTACTTGTCGCCCAGATAGATCTGGCTTGCCGCCACCCGGTCGCACACCATCTCGCAGACGTACCGCAGGGGGATCTTCATGCCGGTCAGGCCGGTCTTGGTGGTGCTGTAATCGATCCAGTATTCCAGATGATGCTTGTTGCGCCCCTTGTGGTGCAGCCACGCCGAGGTGTAGCCCTTTGCCGCGCGCTCCGCCTCGTTGGGGCTGTGGTCGCCCTGATAATAGATGCACCCGGGGATGAACTCGGTGGGGCTGTACTTGCTCAGGTCGTGGGCAAGGCCCTGCTCATACAACCCGCATTCAAAGCAGTATTTCATCACCAGCAGCTTGTGCCGGGTGATGGTCTCGAAATGACCTTTGATGTTCATGCTGTTATTCCCTCCACTGCACCGTGATGCGTCCTTCTTTCAGCCCGCGCAGATCATCGCTTTCGGAAAAATCCTCCCGGTCCATGGTCAGGTTGGGGTTGTAGTAGGGGTCATGCAGGATGTTCGCCTTGCCGTGCACCTCGTACAGACGCTGCTGCTCGGCGGCAAAGCGCCGTGCCTTTACCGGGTCTTTTTCGTCCCCGCCGCGGCTCTTGCTCTCGTAATGGGTCAGCTGGGCGTAGGGTGTCCACGCAATGCGATAGCCCGCATCCCGCACCCGCAGACAGAAGTCCACATCGTTGAAGGCCACCGCAAAGGCTTCGTCCAACCCCTTTACCTCGTCCCACACGCTGGTCTTTACCAGCAGGCAGGCACCGGTCACCGCAGAAAAGTCCTGCACCGTGGCGGTGCGGAACAGATACCCGCTGCCGCCGGCCTTTTTGTACTTGTGGCTGTGCCCCGCGTAGCCCCCCAGCCCGGTAATGACGCCCGCGTGCTGGATGGTCTCGTCCGGGTAAAAGAGCATTGCACCGCACACTGCCGCCCCGCCGGGGTGGGCGCATTGGCGCAGAAGTTCAGTGAGCCATTCGCCGCTGCGCACCTCCACGTCGTTATTCAGCAGCAGCAGATACGCGCCGGTGGCGTACTTGCGGCCAAAGTTGTTGATGCCGGAAAAGTTGAAGCCCTTTTTCGGGTAGGTGACCACCCGCAGGCCGTCGTAGCGCTGCTGCGCCTTTTTATAGTAGGCAAAGGTAGCGGGGTCGGTGGAGTTGTTCTCCACCACGATCACCTCAAAGTGCTCCCATTCAGTCTTTGTCCAGATGCTGTGCAGGCACTTTTCCAGATCCTCGGTGTGGTCCTTGTTGGGGATAAGGATACTCACCTTGGGTTCGCCCACGATGTCCCATTTCACCCGGTAGGTGCTGGGGAACAGGCCGTCCTCCACCGTGCCGGTGCGCCCGGTGCGGGTCAGGTGGTCTGCCAACGCCTTTTTCGCCGCTGCCGCAACGTATGGCTTGGCGTCTGCACCGCCGGAGGTAGACCCCGCGTGCACCCGCCAGTAGTAGAGCACCTGCGGCACATGGGCGGCACCGCCGGTCTTTTCCAGCAGACGCAGGAACAGATCATGATCCTGACTGCCGTCGCATTCCGGGCGCTCGCCGCCCAGCTGCTCCCACAGTGCTTTTTGGAACACCGCCAGATGGCAGATGTAGTTGCAGCACAGCAGGTAATCCGGGGCGTAGTCCGGCTTGAAGTGCGCCACCATGGGGCGGCGGATGCTCTTGGTGAACAGTGCCTCATCGCTGTACAGAAAACCGTCCGGTTCGCCGCGCTGCCGCAGCTGCAGGATGGCCTTGCCCATGGTGTACAGGGCATGGGGTGCCAGAATGTCGTCGTGGTCAGCCAGCGCCAGATACTCCCCTGTCGCCAGCTGCGCGGCGGCGTTGGTGTTGGCCGCAATGCCCTTATTTTCGATCTTTTTGTATACGATCTGTTGATTCTTTTGCTGATATTCCTTTACGATCCGCTCCACGTCCCCGTGGGCGGCGTCCGAAGCATCGGCAAGGCAGAGCTGCCCGTTGGGCGCGGTCTGCCCTACAAAGGAATCCAGAAACTCCCGCAGGTATTTTTCCGGGGTGTTATACAGCGGGGTCAGCACCGAGATGGTGGGCAGGCCGCAGTCTGCCGCCGTTTTGCCGGCCATCTCTGCGCGCTGGGCTTCCAGCACCTTTTTGGCGGGCAGGTAGCGTGCACGCTTGCCAAAGCAGCGGCGCTTCACAAAGCCCGCGCCGCGCCTGACCATGGTGGGCAGGCCCTCTTCCTTTGTCAGCTGCACGGCATAGCCGGCAAGCTCCTTGGCGCGTTTCAACCGTACATTCATATCAGACCTCGCCGCGCTGGGTCGCCTTATAGGCGGCGCAGACTGTCTGGGTGTCCCCGTTCATTTTCAGGTGACCGTGGCTCAGCCATGCCACCTTGGTGCACATCCGCTCGATCTGCTCGATGGAGTGGGACACCAGAATGACCGTGGTGCCGCCCGCCATCAGCTCCTGCATCCGCTTTTCGCACTTTTGCTGGAACAGGAAATCGCCCACCGACAGCACCTCGTCCGCAATGAGGATATCGGGCTTGGTGATGGTGGCAATGGCAAAGCCGATACGCGCCACCATGCCGGAGGAGTAATTTTTCAGCGGCACATCCAGAAAGTTTTCCAGTTCGCTGAATTCCACGATCTCGTCAAATTTTTCGTCCAGATACTTGGGCGAGAAGCCCAGCACCGTGCCGTTGAGGTAGATGTTCTCGCGGGCGGTCAGATCCATATCAAAGCCCGCGCCCAGCTCGATGAGCGGAGCGATGGTACCGTTTACGGTCACCTTGCCCTTGCTGGGCTTGTACACCCCGGCAATGGTCTTGAGCAGGGTGGATTTGCCCGAGCCGTTCAAGCCCACAAGGCCGTAAAAATCGCCGGGCATGATGTCCAGACTGACGTCCTTTAAAGCGTAGAACTCGTCGTATTGCAGCCGTCCCTGCACCATGGCCAGAAAGTACTCCTTCAGGCTCTCATGCTTTTCCTTGGAAAGGTTGAAGCACATGGAAACATTGTCCACTTTGATGATCGGTTCCATTGTTCACCCTCCTTAAATGTGCAGCACAAAGTGGTCCTGTGTTTTGCGGAACACCTGCAGCCCCACTACCATGGACACTACGGCGCAGATGCCGCAGACAAGGAACATATTTACGTCCAGCGGGATGCCCCACATCACCGTGCGGCGGAAGCCCGTGATATACCAGTACATGGGGTTCAGCTTGATGATCTGCTGCATATTGAACCCGCCGATGGAAAAGGTCATCTGGGTGGGGTCGTAGAAGATGGCGGAGAAATACAACAGCGCGGTGACGAACACGCTCCAGATATGCATGATATCCCGGAAAAACACGGTAGCCGCCGCCAAGAACATACTGACGCCCAGACTGAAGAAGAACAGAGTCACCAGCGGGTACAGCGCCTCGAAAATGGTCAGGTGGAAAGACGCACCGGTAAAGATCATGACCAGCAGCAGCGCCACAAAGCTGAAGATGCAGTTCACCATGGCAAAGCAGCATTTTTCCAGCGGGAAGATATACTTGGGGATATACACCTTTTTCAGCAGCGGGGCGGCGCTGAGCACGCTGCTCATGCTGGTGGAGGTAGCCTCGTTGAAGAAGTTGAACAGCAGCTGACCGCACATCAGAAAGACGGCAAAGTTGTCGATGCCGCTGCCGCGCATATCCATCAGACTGCTGAACACCGCCCAGTACACAAGGCACATGAGCAGCGGGTTCAAAACGCTCCACACCACGCCCAGCACGCTGCGGCGGTATTTCAGCTTGAAATCACGGCTTACAAGGTTCCACAGCAGATAGCGGTAGCGCCAGAAGCCATTCCACATTGCTTTGAGTTTTGCCACGGGCGATCACCACTTTTCAAAATACTCGAACTTCTGGGCGGCAAAGGGTTCGTGCAGCTTGTCCTTTGCGCTGGTCTTGTGCTCACAGCCGCAGTCCGGCCACTGCACGTTGACGGTGGGGTCATCGTAGGGGATGCCGCCCTCGCTGGTGGGGTCGTAGACATCGGTGCACTTATAGCAGAACTCTGCCACATCGCTCAGCACCAGAAAACCGTGGGCAAAGCCCTCCGGGATATAGAACATCTTCTTGTTGTCCTCGGAAAGGGTCACGCCCACCCACTTGCCAAAGGTGGCGCTGTGGGGGCGGCAGTCCACGGCCACATCGTACACCTCGCCCTTGGTCACGCGCACCAGCTTGCCCTGGGTGTGGTTCTTCTGGAAGTGCAGCCCGCGCAGCACGCCCCGGGTGGAGCGGCTCTGGTTGTCCTGCACAAATTCCTTGTCGATACCGGCCTCTGCGAACTGGTCCTTCTGGTAGGTCTCCATAAAATAGCCGCGGTCATCGCCGAACACCTGCGGCTCAATGACCACCACGCCGGGGATCTCGGTCTGCGTAAAAATAAACTTACCCATGATATTGTACCTCTCTTTTTTTCTGAAAGCTTTTTCTTTATCTGGAAAAGTCTGGTTTTGAACAGGCTTTTACGCTTTTTTATGGTGCCTTGCCGTTTTGCGGCGCTTTTTCAGGCGGGAATGTACCCGCAGCACCAGTACGGTAACCACGGCTGCACCTATGGTGCACCCCACCGAGATGCCCGCCAGCAGCCATGCGCTGCTGCCCGGTTCCACGTCCCTGGCGGCTTCCAGCTTTGTGCCGGCGCTCTGCTCCAGCAGTTCGGAAAGACCTGTGATCTCCGCCTTTACCCGCACGCTGGTGCTCTCCTGCTGCGCGCCGCCGTTCAGGGTGTACACCGCATACACGGCGGGCTCCGCGCCAAGCAGATACTGCTCCGGCAGCTCCAGATCCACGGTCACATCCTGCGCGGATAAGCCCTCGGCCAGCAGCAGCTTCACCCCGGGGTCGGCTACGGTAACAGTGCCAAGGCTCTGCCCGCCGCCCGCCACAGCCAGCTGTGCGGTGACCGTGCCGCCGGGCAGCTGGGTGTAGCTTTTATAGGTGGAAAAGGCGTAGTCCAGCAGGGTGCGCATATCGTTATATTTATCGGTGCTCAGCTGGCTTTGCATGGTCGCGCAGATCAGCCGCACCCCGTCCTGCTCCGCCAGACAGACATAGCTGTACCGGGCGGTGTTGGTATAGCCCAGCTTGGAGCCCAGCACGCTGTCGATATGGTAGCGGCTGGAGCCAATGCGGATCTTGTCCTGCTGGGAGAAGTAGCGGGTCACCGGCTGGATGTTGGTGGGCTGCATGGTGTACATCTCGTTGCGGGTGAACAGGTCCTCAAACCCCGGCTGCTGCAGCGCCCAGCGCAGGATCTGCGCCATATCGTAGCAGCTGGTGTAGTGGTCGTCGTCGCTGATGCCGTGGGGGTTTGAAAAGTGGGTGTGGGCAAGGCCAAGCTCCTCCACCTGTGCATTCATAGCCGCCACGCCGTCCGCGATGGTGCCGCCGCCGAAATACTCCGCCAGCAGGTTGGCACCGTCGTTGGCGCTTGCCATCTGGGTGGCGTACAGCGCATCCACCAGGGGAACTTCTTCCCCCTCCAGCAGGGCGATGTGGCTGGAATCCGTGCCCGCCAGCGAGTAAACGTCCTCATGGCTCACGGTCAGCTTTACGCCGTCCCAGTCCCCCTGCGCCTTTTCGCAGGCAAGACCAAGGGTCATCACCTTGGTAATGGAGGCCGGGTGCAGCTCCTCGTCCATATTCTGCTGCGCCAGCACAAGGCCGGTGTCTGCATCCATGATGCAGTAGCCCCGAGTATTGGCCAGCGCCGGGCCGGCTGCTGCCGCACTGGGCACCAGTACAGCACCTATCAAAAGCAGCACAGTGCACAGTGCTGCGGTAAATTTTTTCATCTGGTATTCTCCGCTTATCCGTTTTATGCCGACAAGACATCATTTGAAGTATACCACATTTTTTCCCCGCTGAAAAGAGATTTACACATTCCTTTGCCCCAGCAGCACCGGCTGCAGCTGCTCACCCCGCAAAGCGGCGTCCACGGCGGCGGGCAGCAGGGCAAAATCCGCCTTCAGGCTCTGGGGCTTGGCAAAGGGGTCGTCCTGCCCGTAGGGCACAAAGTAATAGTGCTTGCGCTGGCATAGCCGTGCCATGTTTTCCCCGGAAGCGCCAAGGCCGTCGTTGGTAGAGACTGCCAGCACCACCGGGCTGCCCACCCGCAGCAGGCTTTTGGCGGCAAGGGTCACCGGCGTATCCGAAAGTCCCGCCGCCAGCCGCGCCAGCGTTGCGCCGGTGCAGGGGGCGACCACCAACGCCTGC
>ERZ791923.2831-NODE-2831-length-14521-cov-3.924582_pt1 | contig 14521 bp, 6 predicted proteins | sample MGYA00510133_ERZ791923 | MGnify/ENA primary metagenome ERZ791923 (study PRJEB30046, sample SAMN00792106) | human gut metagenome | study: EMG produced TPA metagenomics assembly of the A metagenome-wide association study of gut microbiota in type 2... | reverse complement strand
AAGCAGATGGCGCAGGTGAATCTGGAAATAGTATTATTTACTTTCCTTGAAAACGACCATCAGTCCCTGTGCATTTGCCCAGTCAATCACCTGCTGATTTTCCGCGTCGCAGAGAATCACCGGATGGCAGCCGCTGAAGGCATCATCCGCCAGCGTTTGCACACTGTTCGGGATAATGACCAGCCGCAGCAGCGTACAGTCTGCAAAGGCGCGCTTTCCAATCACAGTAACACCCTCCGGAATATTCACCTGCTGCACCTGCCACATGCCGACAAAGGCTTCTTCCTCAATGGTCTTCAAACTCGCAGGCAGCTGTAAAATATGATCCGATGCAATCCCATAGCCGTTGTCCAGCCATGTGCCGCAAATCTTGCAGACCGTGTCGCTTATCCGCCCGTTTTCCGTCGATGTTGCAGGCCGTACCGTCTCAATGTACGGCGTATGCGGTATGTCGATGCGGCTTGTAACGGAACTGTATTCCGATTCCACATAGTTGTCCGCTGTCTGCGCAATGTAGAGCGTGTATCTCATGTCGCAGCGAAGTGCCGAGAGGTCAAGCGTAATTTCGCGCTTGCCATCCGGGTAGAGTTCTTCACGATCCTCCACATAGAAGTGCGTTATAGGAGCACTCGATGTGCCGCCTTCCGGCCAGAAAATCAAATCCAGCTGCGCATTTTCCGGGAAAATATGTGAATCCGAAAGCGTCAGCGTCAGCTTGTTGTCCACCAGCTGTGCAGCATCACGAATGGGCGGCAGTTGGCATTCCAGCACCAAGTCAAATTCCGTCGGTGCCAGCGTGTCAATGTACTGGCTCAGGGTCGGGGTGAAGGTCGCATGATAGACCTTTTTGCCAGTAATGGTTTGTTTCTTTTCTATATCTTCTCCCCTTTCTATGGTGAACAGCGCCACGTTTGCTTCTTCGGTGCCTTCCGTCAGCGTCAGCGTGCCATCCACATTCCAGTCGCACAGCACTGCCGTGTATTCCGGATCATCCAGCCGCACTTCCGCGCCATACGGATAGAGCGTCTGCGTATTCACCGTCACTTGCGCATACTCGCCCGTCAGGTCGTCACTGAGCCAGTAGCCGTTGTTTGTGCCGATAATAGTCGGCTCAAATTTGCCCTGCGCGTTCTGCCAGTCCAGCGTATCCATGTGCCGCCCCGCGAAATCCAGCACATACGCATAACTCGCATCCATCAGTTCCTCAATCGGCTGAACTTCCGCATACACCAACTTCTTGCCCTCTGTAAAGGACGCAGATGCCTGCGCCACAACCTCCGCCTCAACATCCTTGGAGTACGCCTGATAGAGGAAGGTCTGGTCGTAGTTGTCGCAGGCTTCCACGTTCGGATCATCCCCGAACGACAAGCGATACGTTTCTCGATTGAGCATGAAGTATCTCGCCTTTCCGAAATGCTCCACAAAGGCAGGATGCGTGAAATACCATTGCCCATCAATCTGAATCATATTCACGGCATCGCCGTCAAAATAAGAAACAAACACCGAGCTTTGATCACCAATGCCCTCGCCTTCAACGATGCCCTTCGCGTTAAAGTAGATATCATTGGTAACATTTGCCGCATTCAGCAGTGCTTTGTATGCAAATGCCCAGCCCCAGCGCGTACCTTTACGCAAAGTAAGCACCATTTTGCCGCTGTATGTGTGCGGCAGCATGTCCGACAGCTTCGTTTCGCTGAGCATCCAATCTACCAGCGCTTCTGCTTTCTGATAGTCGGTCATGTCATCCGTAATCACCTGCGCGACAATTTTTGCTGCCAGCTGATCAGCCGTGCCGAGGTATTCTGCCGGAATCGACTCATCCAAATGCACGGGAATCTGATGCGCCAGCGCGTACTGATGCGCCGCGCTGCCCGACGGCGTGTAGAATTCCACAACCGCTTCGCTGAACGCATCATCCGCAATTTCCGTAACCGATGCCGGAATTTCCAGCAGCAGCATCGCGTTTCCAAATGCATTTGCGCCGATGCGCTCCAAGCCATCCGGCAGTTTCAGCGCTGCCAAAGCAACATTGCCGTGGAATGCCTGTGTGCCAATGCTGTGCACACCCTGCGGGATGGTAAGCGTCTGCATCCGCGCGGCCTGCGCAAACATCCCCTGCGGGATTTCCGTCAGTGATTTCGGCAAATGCACGGACAGAATGGCATAATTCATCCACATCGGATTGATGCCGATTTGCTTCACGGTATCCGGGAAATACATGGACGTAACGGACGTGGAAGCAAACGCATAATCCCCGACCGTTTCCAGCGAATCGCCCAGAGAGAAGGACGGAATTGCTTTGCAGACGTTGAATGCCCGCTCGCCGATGTACTTCACATGCGGCAGAGAAACGCTCTTCTGCTCCGCCGACGGCGAAACGCGCTTCAGTTTCTTGCAGCCATCAAATGCATAGTCTGAAATTTCCGTCAAATTCGGCGAAATATTGATTTCCTCAAGGTTTTCGCAGTTCATGAAGGCGTTTTCGCCAATGAACTGAATGAGCGCACCGCCGCTAATGGTTTGAAGCGCCTTGCAGCCGTAGAACGCGCCGCCTTCGATAGTCGTAACAGAACTGGTAAGCGTTGCTTCCGTCAGCTTTGTGCAGCCAGTGAACGCTTCACTACCAATCGTTTCGACACCGGGTGCAACTGATACCTTTTCCAGATTTTCGCAAGCAGCGAATGCCCCGGTACCAATACGCTTTACATCTCCGGGAATGGTAATCGAGGTCAAACCGCTTTGACGGAATGCTGTTTCTCCAATTTCCGTTAGGCTTTCAGGCAATTCCACAGTTTGGAGCTTGCTCGCGTTCCAGAAGGCACTCTCCCCAATCTTCTTCAAGCCATTGGGGAGCGTCAGCGAACGGAGTTCTTCATTATAATAGAATGCCATGTCCGCGATTTCGGTCACATTCGCTGGGATAACAACTTCAGCAATCGGAACACTTCGGAATGCTTCTTTTCCAATCGTGGTCAACGCAGCCGGGAAGTTAACATCCTTCAAGGCAAAGCAGCGTGCAAACGCAAGGTCTCCTATGTTCGTTACCCCATCCGGCAGATGAATGCTTTCCAGCGACTTGCAGTTTGCAAATGCTTCATAGCCGATGCTCGTCACACTGTCCGGAATTTCAATAGTTTTCAGGGACGTACAGCCCTTAAAGCCATGCACGAACGTAATGTTCTTCGGCAAAACGACCGTAGTCAGGGACGTGCATTCCGTGAAGCAGCCGCCTTCCATGCGGAAAACCTGCGGCGGCAGAATTACTGTCTCCAAATTTTCGCAGTTTGCAAATGCCCACTCCATCAAGTCAAAGTCCGTCGATGTGATTTCCACAGACTTCAGCTGATGGCAATATGCAAATGCAAAGCCTCCAACGTGAATCCCCGGCTGCGAAAGTTTCAGCGACGTAATACCGGTATTACGGAATGCGTGGTAGCCGATTGACTCCAATTTTTCCGGGAATTCTATATCGTTCAGTGCTGTACAGTTTGCAAAAGCAGATTTTTCAATAGACGTGCAACTTTCCGGCAATTCAACTTTGACCAATGCACTGCAATTCTTAAACGTTTCCTCTTCAATACGTTCTACTCCATCAGGCAGTACCACATTTGTAAGCGCTTCGCAATCAGCAAATGTGCGAGATGCAATTTGCAGCTTTTGCTGAGTAAACTCTATTGACTGCAATCCTGTATTGCAGAACGCTTCCTTGCCGATGCTTTCCAGCTTATCAGGAAACTCAACGCTGCTGAGCGCTGTGCAGTCCTTAAATGCAGCATCGCCAATACTAATGCAGCTTTCTGGCAACGTTATGCTTGTCAATCCTTTTCTACCGCTAAACGCTGTTTCACCAATCGTTGCAATACCTTCACGAACTGTAACATGACCTGTAATGGAGGCGTTGACGAATAAGATGCCATTTTCCTGTTTGTCATACAAAATACCATCTTCCGACATATAACGCACAGAAGCAGGCGCAGTTGTAATAGTTTTTAAATGACCGGGCCAAGTGCCACTAATACTTTGCAGTGTTGCAGGCAAGTTCAGCGTCTCCAAGGAATTACAACCCTCGATAACGCCATTCTTCATTGTCTTTAAGGCATCAGGCAACGTAAGTTTCGACAGCGAAACGCAATCCACGAAAGTCGCAGAAAGTTCAGTAACGCCATTAGGAATCGTCATTTCAGTCAGTGACGTGCAGTGTGCAAATGCAGCCGATCCTAAGGTTGTTAATCCTTCTGGCAGCGTTACTTTTTCCAAATTAGTGCATCCACCAAATGCATACCATTTGATTGTTTGCAGTTCTTCAGGAAGTTCAATTGCTGTTAATTTTTCACAGTCTGCAAACGCCTTCTCGCCAATCTCTATCAACGTATCCGGAAGCTGTATGCCCGTGATATTTCTTCCGCTGAAAGCATCATTGCCAATACGTTCTGTTCCATCTCGTACTGTGATTACGCCTTCAATATTAGGCATTGTATAAAACACAGACTTGGAAGCGGTTTGGTATAGGATGCCATCTTCCATCTCGTAGTAAGGATTTCCTTCCGCCACACGAAGCGTTGTCAGTGACGAACAGTTTTCAATAAAGGACGTGTCACTAATAAACGAGACATTGACCGGTATCGTCAGCGACGTTAGACCGGAATATTCAAATGCTTTCCACTCAATCGTTGTCAGTGTATCTGGCAATGTAATTTGTGTCAGCTTGGAACAGCCACTAAAAGCGCCTCGGCCAATTTGCTCCACACCACCAAACGTGATTTCTTGTAAGTTTTCCTGTCCACTAAATCCCCAGTCAGAAATAACCTTCAAGCTCTGCGGCAGACTCACACTCACCAGATTGTTAACATAGTACTCTTCATCGCGATTTAAATAGTGCATGAAGGCAAATTCCCCAATCTCCTCAATCCCTTCGCTGACAACAACGTGCGTCAGAATCGGGCTGCGGAGGTTTTCAATCGCATAGACAGGGTATCCGTCAATCACTGCCGGAACAACCGTCTCCGGCAGCGTGCCCGTATAACCCGTAATATACGCTTTGTCCCCTTCAAGGCGATAAGTAAACGATGTGCTTTCACTGGCATAGCGTACCCCGTGTGCGCTCGCCCACAGCTGCGCCGGGCTGCCATCCTGCACAACAAGGCACAGGGCATCGTTCACCGCGTCAAACGCATGGTCGCCAATCGTCTCCACCTGCGTGCCAATGGTGATACTGCGCAGATTTTGGCAATAAGCAAACGCATAGTCTGCAATGGCAGTCACGTTTTCGTCAATCACCAAATCCGCTCCTGCGCGCCGTGCCGGATAGAGCAGCAGCGTTTTGCCCGCCGCGTCCAGCAGGACGCCGTCACAAACCTGCAAATACGCACTTTCCGCTTCCACGCGCACTTCTTGCAGGCACTTGCAGTTTGCAAAGGCGTTTTCCGCAGTACCGACCACGGGCAGCCCGTTATGCACAGCCGGAAGCACCAGCAGTACCGCGTTTTCATCGCAGCTGCTGACAAGATAGCCATCCTGCGCGGCATTGAGCGTGTAGGAAATTTCCTGATCCGCCGCGGCAAAATTCACACCCTGTGACGTGGCTGCTTTTTCAGCGGCAGACCCCTTCCAGCCGCGGATGGTCAGATTCTCGCAGTTCGCAAAAGCATCCGCCGCGATTTCCTCCACGTCCGGCCAGAGCAGGATGTCCGTCAGCGCACTGCATCCCTCAAAAGCGGCACTTTCAATGCGCCGCACCGTGCGCGGCAAAGTCACATTGGTTAGGCTTTCATTGCCGCTGAATGCCCTTGCGCCAATTTCCACAATGCCGTCCGTCAGTTCGATTTGGGTCAGCGCAGTGCAGTGCTCAAACGTGCTCGCCGGGATTTTCGTCAACGCGGCGTCCCACTGAACTTCCCGCAGGGCGGCACAGTTCATCCACGCGCCGTTGCCCAGCGTCGTGACGCTCTTGGGCAGCTTCAGCGTCTGAATCACAGTGCCAGAAAAAGCAGACGAACCAATCGTATTCAAATTTTCCGGCAGGACGATGCTTTCCAGCGTGCCAATGCCCGCAAACGCATACGCGCCGATTCTGGTCAGGCTCTCCGGGAAGATGATTTCCGTCAGGGCCGTATTTTCAAACGCATTTGCTTCTATGGTTTGCAGATACTTGCTCCATGTCACCGTTTTCAGCGACGTGCAGCCGCTGAACGCCGACGCAGAAACGGTATGGAGGCGCTCCGGCATCTGGAATTCCGTCAAGGAAACGTCATTCCGGAACGCCGCTGCACTCAGGCTCGTTACGCTGTCCGGAATATGCACGCTTTCCAGTGCCGTGCAGTTCTGGAACGCCTTTGTGCCGATGTTCGACAGCGAATCATCAAACGACAGCGATTGCACCGCCGTGCAGCCTTCAAATGCCGATTCGCCAACAGACGTCACGCCCGTGAACGCATTGGGCGAAACAAGCGACGTGCAGCCCTTGAAGAATCGGTCAGGAATCGCCGTCAGCGTACCTTCACCGAAATTCACCGTCTTCAAGCCCGTTGCATTTTCAAACATGCCTGCCTGATAATCGCTGAAAGTCGGCGAGAAAGTCAGCGTTTCCAGATAGCGCAGGTTTTTGAGTGCGCCATTATCAATCTGTGTCAGCGTTTCCGGCATGACAAAGCTTTGCTGCGGTGCGCTGGCAGCATAAGTCAGCAGCCGCGTGGCATCCGCCGTCATCAGTGCACCTTGCTGCACCTGAAAATGCGTGTTTCCCTCTGCCAGCTGGAAAGCCGTCAGCGCCGTGCAGTCACGGAATGCATCCGCTCCAATCAGGGACAGCGATTTCGACAGCGGCATCGACGTCAGCGCAACACAGCCGTCAAAGGCTTCCGCACCAATCATCGTAATATCGCCATCAATCTGAATGGATTCCAGTCTTTCGCAGCCCTGAAATGTGCGGTCAGGAATGACCGTCACACCAGCCGGAATTTCCAATGATTTTATTTTATAACAATACTGGAATGCGCCTTCCCCGATGGATTCGAGCTTTTCAGGCAGACGACCATCGCCCCACGCCTTCCCCATATTCCAGCATCCAGCAAACGCATATTTTCCGATTTTTGTCACATTTTTACCAACACACTGCTCAACTCTACCAATAGACTGCTCAGCACTGTATTTATTCACCTCTCCATAGCCCCAGCAGTTTGTAAAAGCATAGTCCGGAATCTCTGTCAACGAATCAGGAATTTCCAAGGAGTGCATTTGCAAACATGCCGCAAATACGCCCCCGCCCATTTTCGTCAGCTTCTGCGGCATCCTAACCGAGTCCAAATAGGCACTGGCTGCAAATGCTTCCTTGCCAAAGGTAGTTACATTGTCCGGAATGTAAAATTCCTTGCCGATACCCGACGGCATGTCATAAAACGCGCGGTCGCCGATCGTCGTGACCGGATACCCTTCAATCTCCTAGGGAATAAGCACTTTGCTTCTCAGCAGTTCTTTATTATATCCTGTAATCGTCGCTTCTCCATTCTGAATCTCATAGGTATAGTACTCTGCCGGGTCTGCAACAAGTACATATGCAAACAGATAATCATATCCATTTAATCGTAATTGAATACGCACCATTTCATTTGCAGAAAGTGAAATGCTGCCTTTACCATCCCATTCGACATGGATTCCCGTTGGCTCATAGGTATAGCTTGCCTTGCGACTCTCACCATATTCGCCATCATAGAAAGTAGCGGTACGACCATCCGTATAGCAGAAATACCACAGCCATTTCTCTTTTGTCACAACGTAATTTTCTGGAACATCGTAGGTAAAGTGGATTGTTTCCCCCGGCTGGGCAAAAATGACAGTCCGATCGTTCCAATCCATTTTCGCTTCCTTTGTCTCCGCGCAAGCAACTGTCGTTGCCAGCGCAAAAAGAAGCAAGAACAGTCCGAATGTGACCTTCCAACGTTTCATGTGCAATTCTCCTCCATCCGCTTTTTCCCTGTTGCAAACTGCCAGTTTTCCATATTTATTATACGCAGGTTTTCCCAGCTTGTCAACATGATTGGTAATCGTTTCTTGACAATTTCTTCTGAATATAGCATTAGCATCTTATTGATTTGACGGTGCATGACATAGCATTCGATTTAGTTTCTGTATTTTCCCTTAATTTTCTTGATTCTTCTATTGACTTTTTCTTGAAATTGCTGTATGCTGGAAATCGAGAAAGGGGTTGATACACATGAAATCCAAGAAACTTTTGACGATTACGCTGACCAGTCTGCTGATCGGAAGCTGTCTGGTCCTACCCGCACTGGCGGACAGCGCGGACGCTCCAAGCGGCGGAAATGTCGCGACTTACGAAATTTCCGCAAACGTAAAACGCATTGATGAATATGCGTTTGCAAACAGCACGAGCCTTGTCAGCGTGAAAATTCCTGATTCTGTAACTGCCATCGGGGATTACGCCTTCTCGGGCTGCACGAGCCTGAAAGAGATCACGATTCCCAGCAGCGTGACAGAGATTGGCGCGCACGCATTCGATGGATGCACGGCGCTGGTGAAGGTGGATGGGCTGGAGAATGTAACGAATCTCAGTGACTTCACGTTCTACAACTGCACATCACTGCAAGATGTTGGAAATTTGACTTCTTTGACGAGCATTGGCGAATCTGCTTTTGCAGGCTGCAAATCACTGACGCAGCTCGGTGATATGCCCCATCTGAAAAGTATCGGCGCGTCTGCTTTTTCATACGCCATCAGTTGGGACGATGAACCGGAGCAGCATTATTACTGCGATTCACTGAAGCGTATTGGCGACATTTCTAATGTCGAACAAATCGGTGATTCAGCCTTTTTCAGCTGCGCGTCTTTAGCAGAAATCGGAAGTTTGCAGCATGTCACAACAATTGGAGATTGGGCTTTTGGGTATTGCACTTCACTCAAAGAAATCAGCAGCTTAGACAATATTAAAAAGATTGGCAGATGGGCTTTCTACGATTGTCAGTTGAATACGCTTGAAATCGGAGGAAATGACGTCCACATTGGGGCGGAAGCATTTTTCAGTTGCAATTCTCTTGCAAGCATCGAGGGCTTAAGCAACGTAACAAGCATCGGCAGCGGTGCTTTCGAGTCCTGCGCCATGACCACCATTAGCGGTCTAACGAACATTTCTGCCATTCCGGATAGCGCATTTGCCAGCTGTACCAATCTGCAAAGCGTAGAAGGTTTGGAGAATGTGACGAGCATTGGCGCATACGCATTCTCCAGATGCTATGCGTTGGAAACACTTGATAACACCGATAATGTAACCACTATTGGTGCTTACGCTTTCAGAGATTGCGAATCGCTCACATCCATGGAGCATTTGAGCAATGTAACAAGTATTGGCAATAGTGCTTTTGTAGGCTGCACCTCCTTGGTTCGGGTTGGTGATATGCCCCATTTGGAAAGCATCGGCGACTCTGCCTTTGGGGTTTCCAGCCGTTGGATTCCGGACGAAGGCATGTCAAAAGACTATGCCTGTGCGTCACTGGAAAGCATCGGAGATCTCAGCAGCGTTACTTCCATCGGCGAAAACGCTTTCTATCAGTGCACTTCGCTGAAAACCGTCGGCAGTCTCAGCAGCGTTACTTTCATCGGCGCAAATGCGTTCAAGCAGTGTACTTCCCTGCAAAGCATCGGGGAACTCGGCAGTGTTACACGCATAGCGTATGGTGCCTTCTACGGCTGTGAATCACTGACCAGCATTAGCGGCTTGGAAAAGCTGACCGTCTTGAATCGAGAGACATTCCGCAATTGCAAATCGCTGAAAACCGTTGGTGATTTAAGCAGTGTGACAAGCATCAGCGAGAAAGTGTTTGATGGCTGCACTGCGCTAACCACAGTTGGCGATTTAAGCAGCTTGAAGGTCGTTCCTGACAGGCTGTTCTTCTATACGTCAAATCTGGTTTCGGTTGGCGATTTGAGCAGCGCCACCAGCATTGGAGAGAGCGCATTCTCTGGCTGCCGCAAACTGACGAGCATCGGAGACATGTCCAATGTTCGTACCATCGGCGAGTCTGCATTTTCGTCCTGTAATGCGCTAACAAGCATCGGTTCCCTGCCCAATGTTCGCACCATTGGCAACTATGCGTTTTCTGGCTGCAAAACATTGACCAGCCTTGATGAGATGCCCATGCTGGATAGCATTGGCAGTAGTGCATTTTCGGGCTGCAGTATGCTGGCAAGTCTTGGTGAAATGCCCATACTAAAAAGCATTGGCAGTAGTGCATTTGAGAGTTGCAGCAAACTGACGAGCCTTGATGGAATGCCCATGCTGGATAGCATTGACACCGGTGCATTCGCTTACTGCACCACCTTAACCAACGTCGAAATTCTGGCAAATGTAACGACACTCGGAAGCCATACCTTCTACGGCTGCAAATCGCTAAAAACCATTGGTGATTTAAGCAAAGTTACAGTCATCGACTCCTCCACATTCGCTTCCTGCAGCGCATTAGAGAGCGTAGGCGATGTGAGCAGCGTAACTTCAATTGGTTATGCCGCATTTGAGGGTTGCTCTTCGCTTGTGCGTGTCGGCAACATGAGTAATGTCGAATCCATTGATTCTAACGGTTTTGCAAATTGCAGCGCCTTGGAACGCATTGATGAACTGGACAAGATCACCAGTATCGGTCAGTATGCATTTATGGGCTGTACTGCACTGAAGAGTATCGGTTCCCTGCACAACTTGGAAACTATCGGGAAAGGTGCTTTTAACGGCTGCAGTGCACTGGAGCATGTTGATGATTTGTACAGCTTGACGCGCTTGGAATCCGATGTTTTCTCACACTGTGTATCGTTAATCAGCGTTGACTGGTCTGACAAACTAACCGTCATTGTGAGTAGTGCATTCTTTGGCTGCAAAACGCTTGTCAGCATTGGTGATTTAAGCAATGTTGCAAGCATTGGAGGTTCTGTCTTTAGGGACTGCATCGCGCTGAAATCAATCGGCAATATGCCCAAATTGGAATCAATGGAGTCGGATTGTTTCATGGGCTGCACCGCACTGGAAACCGTCGGTAATTTAAGCAGCCTGAAGGAGATTCCATATGAGGCGTTTGATGGCTGCACCTCTTTGGTGAGCATCGGCGATTTGAGCAACGTAACCACTATCGGATCATACGGGTTCAACCAATGCAAAAAGCTGACCTCAATTCCGAATCTGGGCAGTTTGGAAAGCGTCAATCAATTTGCCTTCTCCGGATGCGAGTCGCTTGCATTTCTGGGCAATCTTCGCAATCTAACAAGTTTTGGCTATTCGCCTTTCATTAACAGTCCTTTCTATAACTGCCCAAACCTTGTCCTGGAAGTCCTTCCGGACTCCGCCGCTGAGCAGTACGCAAAGAGCTACAACATGCGGTACACCTACATTACGGAGTAATTCTCACATCACTTGGTTCTTCGCGGAATCTTGGGGGCAAACAACAAGATTCCGTGAAGAACCTCTTTTATCTTGCACCATTTCGTCCGCATCCACATCTATGTTGACATGTGCCGTTGGATTTCGCAGAACTAAGAGGCATACCATTTCGACTGTTGCTTCATTTTCCAAGGAAAGTTCTTTCACTTTCTGACCGCTCACTGGAACAGGGAATGCAAACACCATATTCCTGATGCAGCTGCCGTCCTTCTGCTTTTCCAGGTACAGACCAATGCCCAGCCACAAGTACGCACAAATTGATTACTGGGGCACAAGAAGCAACACAGCTCACCTGAAAGTAACTGCTTGAAAATTAGAGTGCACTGTATTATAATTTAGATGTAACATTCTAATTTGAACTATTGGGGGTGCTGCGATGCTGACAAAAGAAGAAATGCCCGCTTGCCCGGTAGCAACTACCGTGGCGCTGATTGGAAGCAAGTGGAAGTTGCTTATCATACGAAATCTGCTGGCTCGTCCGTGGCGGTTCAATGAACTGAAAAAGGACTTGGAGGGAATCAGCCAAAAGGTGCTGACAGACAGCCTGCGCTCGATGGAAGCCGATGGTATCATTACCCGTACAGTCTATCCCGAGGTGCCGCCGAGGGTGGAATATGCGCTGACCGAACTTGGCAAAAGCCTGAAACCCATTCTGGATTCCATGCGGGCATGGGGCGAAGCATATAAGACTAAACACTAAAAACCCGAAGCAGTACCTTTCCAGTGCTGCTCCGGTTTTTCCTTATGTTGAAGTCAAATCATTTCCAAATGCTTCAATCTCGATATGTTTTCCCCTCTTGAAGTTTGGACAATGCACATACCGTCTCCACATGTTCCGTTCCCGGAAACATATCCACCGGCGTTGCCCATTCCGCCCGATACCCGCCGTCCACCAGCACGCGCAAGTCCCTTGCGAGGGTCTCCGGGTTGCAGGAAACGTACACAACCCGCTTTGGTTTCAGCATCAGCAGACTTTGCAGGAACTTCTGGTCGCTGCCGGCGCGGGGCGGGTCCATCATCACTACGTCGGGCGCGTTTCCCTCCTTGGCGAGCTTCTGCATGAAGCGCCCTGCGTCGTCGCAGAGGAAGCGCGCGTTTTCCACGCCGTTGCGGCAGGCGTTCTCCTTCGCATCGCGGATGGCGTCGGCATTCAGCTCCACGCCGATGAGCTGCTTGCAGCCGTCCGACGCGCACAAGCCAATCGTACCCGTACCGCAGTAGGCGTCCAGCAGGGTTTCTGCGCCTGTCAGCTGCGCCGCGTCAATCGCCGTTCGGTAGAGGAGTTCGCATTGCTTCGCGTTCACCTGATAAAAGCTCTGCGGGCTGATGCGGAAGCGCTTGCCGCACAGTTCATCCTCCATGTATCCCTCGCCATAGAGGGTAATTTCCTTCGTGCCCAGCACCATGCTGGTTTCGCGCTGATTGCAGTTCAGCACCACGGTCGTGATTTCCGGGTGGCGCTGAATCAGCTCCTGCACAAATGCCTTCTTGCCCGGAAATTCAAGGCTCGTTGCCACCAGCACGACCATAATCTGCCCCGTCACATGCCCCGTGCGGATGAGGATATGGCGCAGGAAGCCGCGGTGCGTGTACTCGTTGTAGATGCGCAGCTTGTAGGCAGGCAGCATCGCGACGATGGTCTGGATGATGCGGTCAGCGCGGCGATCCTCAATCAGGCAGTGCCGCACGGGCACGACGCGGTGCGTCCCCATGGCGTACACGCCGCTGATGGGCTTGCCCGCCTTGTCCACTGACAGCACGGCATGAACCTTGTTGCGGTAGTGGAATGGGTCGTCCATGCCCAGAATCGGGCGGACTTCGCAAATTCCGTCCAGCAGTTCCGCCACGCGCTGCTGCTTCCATTGCAGCTGCTCCGCGTAGGACAGGCGGGTCAGCTGGCATCCGCCGCATTTTGCCGCTGCGGGGCAGTTCCAGCGGATTTCGCGCGCCGGACGCTGCGCTTTCGCCTGCTCCTTCGGCGGATTCGGACGCGTTTCCTGCATTCGGCGGGTGGTCAGGTGCTTCGGTCGGCGGAAATTGCTCATCGTGTATGTACTCCTTCATTCTCTGTGGGTTCGCTCCATTATAACACGTCTCTCCCTGCCGCTTCAAGTCTTGTTTTTCCATCTTTTCATTTTCGCGCGACTATGCTACAATAGAAGAAACAATCTTCCGTGAGGCGATTTCGATGCTGTTTTCTTCCTCCCCCATCCGTCGTCGGACGTTCTCCTGTATGCGCGGCGATTTGACCATCCGCGGCACAGAGTACCGTCCGAATGGCGAAGAGCTCCCGATTGCCATTGTCTGCCACGGTTTTATGGCAAATCAGCAAACCGTCCGGCAGTACGCGCGGGTGCTGGCGAAAATTGGTTACTGTGCGTACTGTTTCGACTTCTGCGGCGGCAGCGTTCCGCCCTTGGGGCGGAGTGATGGCGCGACGACGGACATGTCGGTGCTGACCGAGGTGCAGGATTTGGAAGCCGTCATTCGCTATGCGCAGTCGCGTCCCTATACCGGCGATACGCTGCTGCTGATGGGCTGTTCGCAGGGCGGGATGGTGTCCGCGCTGACCGCTGCGAAGCATCCGGATGCAGTGGACAGGCTCGTGCTGTTCTACCCGGCCTTCTGCATCCCCGACGACGCGCGCGCGGGGCACATGATGATGGCGCACTTCGACCCTCAAAACCTGCCGGAGAAGATTCACTGCGGGCCGATGCCGCTGGGGCGCTGCTATCCCGAAGCCGTCATGCACATGGACGTTTTCCGCGAAATCACGCCGTACACCGGGCGGGTGCTGATTGTCCACGGCACGGCGGACGGCATCGTCAAGCCGGATTATGCGAAAAAGGCGGCGGAAGCGTATGCGAACGCAGAACTGCACTTGATTGACGGCGGAGCGCATGGGTTTAACCGCCGCCATGACGCGGAAGCGATTCGCTATTTGACCGCATTTGCCGCTTTGTGAGGGGGATTTTATGACCACCGTCGAAATCTGGGGCGCACGCGCCGGGCAGACGCAGTCCCGCCTGTTTGAAGAAATCCGCAAATGCCGTGAAGCTGGTCAGCGTGTCCTGCTGCTTGTACCGGAGC
>ERZ791923.2821-NODE-2821-length-14547-cov-11.836876_pt1 | contig 14547 bp, 9 predicted proteins | sample MGYA00510133_ERZ791923 | MGnify/ENA primary metagenome ERZ791923 (study PRJEB30046, sample SAMN00792106) | human gut metagenome | study: EMG produced TPA metagenomics assembly of the A metagenome-wide association study of gut microbiota in type 2... | reverse complement strand
ATACTGCTAGTTATTACTATTGTGATTCTATTGGTTGGTCCTCGGCGGCCTTGGCGGCGCGCTCGGCCTTCAGCTGCTCGGCGCGCTGACGTGCCTCCTCCTGCCGTTTCAGGGTGCGCGCCTTGATGCGGCACACCGAGCACAGACCCTCGGCGCTGTCCGGGGCAATGGGCTTGCCGCACTGCTTGCACAGGGTCTTGGTGCACTTGTACAGCACCACGGGGCCAAGGGTGGTCAGCTGGTACAGCTTCATGCCGTCAAAGCCCTTGTTGGAGCATACGTTCATGCACACGCCGCACTCGCTGCACTTCCACGGGGTAAGCACCATGCGGGTCTGGCCATTGGGCATCTCCTCAAACTTCAAAGCATTGGCGCGGCAGGCTTTCTCGCACCGGCCGCAGCCAAAGCATTTGTCGGTGAACTTGGGCATATAGTAGCCGTACTGCAGGGGCGTCTCCATGGCGGCTTTCAGCTGCTTTGTGCGCTGGTGCAGCAGCAGGCGGAAGTCCACCCCGCTGTCCTCTTCGCTGCGCAGACCGGGCAGCATCTGCAGCAGCTTTTTGGTGCCGCTCTTGGAGCCGTGGCTCACCTGTTCCAGCATCTCGCGGCGGGTCAGCTCCTGCACATGGTAGGGGTACTCCTTTTCCTCATACGCCAGCGAGAACCGCGCTTCGAACATCGGCTGACCGAAAAAGTCCACAAGGCGGGTCAGTTCCTTGCGCAGCTGCTCGGCGCACAGGTCGTTTTCGCACTGCCCGCAGGGGGTCAGGTCCAGCACGATCTTTTTGTTCAGTGCCAGATACGCCAGCGCCTCCCACGAGAGGGCACAGATGCAGCTGCGCACCACGGTGTTCTTGCGGGTGGACTTCTCACAGCCGATCCAGATGGTATCGTTGTCGGTGTCCGCTGCGGCGGTATCCCGCTGCACCTGCTCCGGCGAAGGCGCAATGCAGCCGCTGCGGCAGGCGGAAACGCACAGTCCGCAGTCGGTGCAGGGGTCCCAGTCCTTGACGAGGTTCGGGCGGGTAAAGATCTCCTCGCCGTAGGGGCAGATGTCCTTGCAGGTGGTGCAGGGCTTGCGGTGGGGGTGCAAATTCCAGCACTGGCGGCGGTTGATCTCAGGATGGCTGGTCTTCATCAGGGCATCCATTGCAGTTCTGGTAAAAAAGCCCATGGTCTTACTCCTTTTCCACAACAGAGGTAAGGGCGGCGTGGTCGAGCAGGAAACGCTGCACCTTCTGGTTGGTCACGGCGGCGGCGATGGCGTCCCGGCTGAGCACCTTGCGGATCTCTTCTTCCGGGGTATCGTGCAGCTTGGAAAGGCGGGCGATCTCGGCGTCCACCTCCTGCTGGGTCACGGTGATCTTTTCGGCTTCGGCAATGGCGCGCACTGCCAGCATTGCCCGCAGCTGGCGCTCGGCTTCCTTGCGGTAGCCCTCCCGCACCTGCTCCGGGGTCAGCCCGGCGCTCTTGCAGTAGAGCTCCATGGTCATTTTGCTCTTGCGCAGCCGCTGGCGCAGCTGGTTCATCTGGTATTCGGCGTTCTGCGCCAGCAGCTCTGCGGGCAGCTCCACGGTCAGGTTCGCCCCCGCCATATCCAGCAGCGCCGCCCCGGCAATGCGGTCGGCGTTGGCTTCGTGGGAAAGGCGTTTTTTCTCCCGCAGGCTCTCCCGCAGGGCATCAAGGTCCGCATAGCCCAGCGATTTTGCAAGGGCATCGTCCACCGGGGGCACCTGCTTGCGCTCCACTGTGTGCAGGCAGATCTCAAACTGCGCCGTCTTGCCGGAAAGCTCCGGCACCCGGAAATCGGCAGGGTAGGTGAAATCGAACCGGAAGGTCTCGCCCGCGCAGTGGCCGTACACGGCTTCTTCTGCGGCGGGCATCAGCTGCCCGGTGCCCAGCACTACGGTCACCTTTTCCATCCGGCTGTCCGGGATGGGCGCACCCGCGAGAAAGCCCTCGAAATCCAGCGTGACCCGCATCCCGCGGGCGGCGGGCGCGTCAGTGGGCACAAAGGGCGCGTGGACCCGCGCCAGATTGCCGATATCCGCCTCTACGGCCTTATCCGATACCGGGCGCACCCGGCGGGTGAAGGCAAGCCCCTTGTACTGCCCTAAAGCGGCAGCGGGCATGGTGTTTGCAGTTTGTTCCATAGTCGAACACTCCTTTTTACAAAAGCGGCGTTACAGCCCGCGGGCGGCCAGCCAGCTTTCTGCGATCTGGGAGAACATCTCCGGGTACTGGGCATCTTCTTCTTTAAAGGCGCTCAGGTAATACTCCACCTCGGCGCGGGTGGGGGCTACGGTGCGCCGCCAGATGGTAAAGGTGGTGCCGTTGCCCATATCAAAGGTGGCCTCCAGCGCAAAGTACTCGTCCCGCACCGCAAGGAACCTCTCGTTCAGCTTGTGGGACATCTCGCCGTTGCCCACAAAGGTCTGGGGGAAGGGGTCGGCGGTGAGGACATATTTGGCCTCGAAGAACTGCATGGGGAAGTTGTGGGTGCCCGGCACCGAGAAGCCGAAGGCCAGCTTGTCGTTGATGGGGGTTGCGGGCAGCTGGCAGTTCTTGAAGTGATCCGGGCAGTACAGCATATCGTGGGGGATCATATAGCTGATCTCGCCCTCGGCGCAGTGGGTGTCGATCCAGTTGGCAATGGCCTTGATCTGCGGCAGATCCTTGCGGTCATAGATCAGCTTGTCCAGCCGGACGAACTCCTCGGTGACTGCCAGCGGGAAGTGATCCACCAGAAAGCCCGGCAGGGCAATGGTGGTCAGGGGAGAGCAGCGCACCGAGGTGGCAAACACGAGGGTGAACACCCAGAACACGACCTTTGCCGTCCGGAAGCGGCTGATGCCCTCGGCCAGCGCCGCTGCGCCCAGCAAAAACAGGAGAAACCACCCCGGGAGGAACAGCAGCATCTGGTGGGAGCCGGTGTTCTGGATGCGGGTGAACAGCAGCATGCTCAGCAGGATCTCCAGCCCGGCAAGGCAGGGCAGCGCAGGCATTTTGCGCTTTTTCAGGCAGAACCACAGCCCCATGCCCACGAGCACAAGGTTCATCAGACCCATGCGCCAGAACTGCAGGCTGATCTCGGCCACAAAGCCGCCGCCGTTATAGTAGGAATAGCGCTCGGCGTAGCTGTAAGCGAGGATGCGGCTGACCATCGGCCACAGCAGGATCAGCATGGCCACCATGCTCATCAGGCCGAACAGCACGAGGTTGCGCACCTGCAAAAGCGCCTGCTTTTTCTGCCCGGCGCGGGCAATGCGCGCGCTGCTTACCAGCACCAGCACCGCGTAGGCAAAATAGTAGCCCACCACAAAATATAAGTACCACCGGCGGGAAAGGATGATGGCTGCCGTGGCGGCAAACAGCAGGCAAAAGCGCACCGGCTCCAGCTTTTCAAACCGGAAGTCCAGCGTGAGCAGCAGAATGCTGAAGCCGAAGATGAGGCCGAACCAGTCCGGCTGGCTGAGCATGGCGCTCATGCGCAGCCACGGGTAGGTGACCATCCAGGTCATGCCGATGAGGAAGTACCAGAAGCGGTTTTTCACCCGCAGCATCTGCCCCACCTTGATGGTAAGCCCTGCCAGCAGCACCAGCAGCATGGGCAGGATGCTGAACACCTGACAAAAGGCAAAGCTGTCGCCGGTGCGGTCGCTCAGGCAGAAGGGAAACTCCAGAAACAGGGTGATGAAGTTGGTGTAGTCCTCGGCAAAGGAGCCGAAGATGAACTGGAAGCCCGCCGCCGGGCTTTGCAGAAAGGCAGCTTCGGCCCAGTACTGTTTGTTGATATAGTTGACGTAATCCCAGATATACACAAAGCTGCGGCGGCCAAGCGCCCAGAAAAAGTAGACCAGCGCCGCCGCCCACAGGCCGACGAGCACCGCCTTGTGGAAGAGGTCAAATTTGATTCCCGCCACCCGCAGCACCAGCAGCACACAGGCAAACAGGGCAAGGTTGCACCACAGGCTCACCAGCGGGAAAAAGAATTTGCTGCCGGGCGCAGCCTGCGCAAAAACGGCCAGCAGCACCGCTGCTGCCGCCAGCACCAGCACGATTTTCGCCGCAGCGGAAACGCGGGGCTTTGTAATGGGTTCGGACATGGAATAGGACCCTCCTTGCAAAATTTCACACCTTACAGTATAACAACTCCCCCGGGCACTGTCCAGCACCCCGGCGGCGAAAAATGCAGAATGTCCCGCCGCTTTCAAAGCAGACGGGACATTTTTGCATAAATATTACTTATCGGAAACTTCTGCAGCGGTCTTAGCAGCCTTTGCCGCCTTGCGCTTTTGTGCCAGCGCCTTGTTGGCGCTCAGGCGGGCGGCGTCCGGGTTGGGGGCTTCCGGGGCAAGCCGCAGCAGATAGCTGCCCATGGCGGGCAGGTCCAGCGTCAGGGTGTAGTCCCGGCCGAACACGCCGCCGTCGGTGGTGTGGAAGCTCTGCTTGCGGTGCGCCTTGTGCACGCCGCCCCAAGTGCCGGCCTCGGTGTCCAGAACCAGCTCTGCGCTGCAGGGGAACTTAAGGTACAGGGGGAACTTTTTGTGGGCGTGGTCCTGGGTGTTCATCACGCAGAGCAGGTTCTGCCCGCGCCCCTTGCGCAGCCATGCGTACACACCCTCGGCGCAGCTTTCGCTGGCCACCCACTCAAAGCAGTCCGGGTTGTACTCGCCATCGTACAGGGCAGGCTCGGAGGCGTAGGTGCGGCTCAGAGCGGCAAAGTACTTCTGGAAGGCATCGTGGAAGGGGTATTCCAGCAGATTCCAGTCCAGCTCCCGCTTTTCGTCCCACTCCCGGAAGTGTGCCAGCTCGTTGCCCATAAAGTTCAGCTTTTTGCCGGGATGGGTGTACATATAAAAATACAGGGTGCGCAGCTGGGCGCATTTTTCCGCGTAGCTGCCCCACAGCTTGTCAATGATGGTCTTTTTGCCGTGCACCACCTCATCGTGGCTCAGCGCCAGCAGATACAGCTCGTTGTAGAAGTAGTGCATACTGAACAGCAGCTTGCCGTAGCAGCCCGGGCGCTCGCCGAAGGGGGTGGCAAAGTAGTCCAGCGTGTCGTGCATCCAGCCCATATCCCACTTGTAGTCAAAGCCCACGCCCTCGTAGCGGGTGGGGGCGGTCACCTTTAAAAAGTTGGTGGAGTCCTCCGCCATGTAGATGCCGGTGGGCCAGCGCTCGTTCAGGCCGTGGTTCAAACTGCGCAAAAAGTTCACCGCGCCCTGATTTACGCCGCGGTTGGGGTCGCCCTGCCAGTACAGTGCCCGGGAGATGGCGTCCATGCGGATGCCGTCGCAGTGGTACACGTCCATCCACAGCCCGGCGGCGCTGCTCAAAAAGCTGCACACCTCCCGGCGGTAGTAGTTGAAGTTGCAGGTGCCCCACTCGCTCTGTCCCACGTCGCTGTCGTACTCGTACAGGTAGGTGCCGTCAAACTTTGCCAGTGCGTCGGCGTTGGCGGCAAAGTGCACCGGCACAAAGTCCATGATGACGCCGATGCCCATGCGGTGGCAGGCGTTGACAAAGCCCGCAAATTGGGCGGGGGTGCCGTAGCGGCTGGTCACCGAGAAGTAGCCGGTGGTCTGGTAGCCCCAGCTGCCGTCAAAGGGGTGCTCTGCCAGCGGCAGCAGCTCCACATGGGTAAAGTGGTGCTCCAGCAGCCACGGAATCAGCTCCCGCGCCAGCTCCTCGTAGTTGTACCACCCGTCCGAGCCGTCCGGCCGGGTTGCGCCGGGCTTATGCTTCCAGCTGCCGGCGTGCAGCTCGTAGATGTTCAGCGGGCGGTTGCGGCATTTGTCCCGCCGCTCCATCCACGCGGTGTCGTCAAAGGTGAAATCCAGCTTTGTCAGCTTGCTGGCGGTGCCGGGGCGCAGCTCGGTGGCAAAGGCGTAGGGGTCGCTGCGCATCACGGTGCTGCCGTCCGCGCCATGCACGCGGTATTTGTACAGATCTCCTTCCGCAAGGCCGGGGATAAAGGCGCTCCACACGCCGGTATCGGCTTTTTCCATGGGTACGCCGCGCTCCCAGCCGTCAAAGCCGCCGCACACCTCCACGGCGGTGGCACCGGGTGCCCACACGGCAAAACGCCAGCCCTCGGCGCCGTTTGAGTCGGTGCAGGGGTGCGCACCCAGAATGCGGTAGGCATCGAAGCAGTCGCCACTGAAAAACGTGCGGGGGATCACAGGGTAATTCATGCAAAGATCTCCTTACTTCTCTATGTTGACCGGCGGTGTGCGCCGGTTGATACAAGGCTGTTTGGGCAAACTATCCAAGAAAAACGCTTTTTACCGGCACAGTAGCCGATAATCTTAGCGAATCTTGACAAAAAACGGCAAAAATACACATATTTGCCAGAGGGTGTGGTATACTGTTGCTACCGCCTTGCGGGCGGTGCAACTTTTTAGAGCAACAGAATGGGAGCGAATGATCATGGCTTGGTATGACGAAGCAGTATTTTATCACATTTATCCGCTGGGGCTGTGCGGCTGTGCGCACGAAAACGACGGCCAGCCCACCCCGGGCGCTTTTGCAAAGCTGGAAGCATGGGCAGCCCACGCGGCAAAGCTGGGCTGTACAGCCATCTACATCGGCCCGCTGTTCGAAAGCGGCTCCCACGGCTACGATACCATCGACTACCGTCTGGTGGACCGCCGCCTTGGCACCAACGAGGAGTTCAAGGCTTTTGTGGCGGCCTGCCACGCCCGCGGACAGCGGGTCATCGTGGACGGCGTGTTCAACCATGTGGGACGCGATTTCTTCGCGTTCCAGGACCTGAAAGCAAACCGCGAGAACGCCCGCTATAAGGACTGGTTCTGCGATGTGAACTTCTGGGGCAACAACGAGTATAACGATGGCTTTTCCTACGGCAACTGGGGCGGCTACAACCTGCTGGTCAAGCTGAACCAGCGCAACCCGGAGGTGCAGCAGTACCATTATGATACCGTCCGCTTCTGGGTGGAGCAGTTCGACATCGATGGCATCCGTCTGGACGCAGCCGATGTGTTGGATTTTGACTTCATGCGCGGGCTGCGCCGTCTGGCAAACGAGGTAAAGCCGGAGTTCTGGCTGATGGGCGAGGTCATCCACGGCGATTACAGCCGCTGGGCAAACCCGGAAATGCTGCACTCCGTGACCAACTACGAGCTGCACAAGGGCCTGTGGAGCGGCCACAACGACCACAACTATTTTGAAATTGCCCACACCATGCGCCGGCTGCAGGGACTGTGCCACGACACCCGGCTGTATCTCTTCTCGGATAACCACGACGTGGAGCGCCTGCCCAACAAGCTGCGCAACAAAGAGCACATCCGGCACATCGCCATTCTGGTGTACAGCCTGTGGGGCATCCCGTCCATCTACTACGGCTCAGAGTTCGGCATCGAGGGCAAAAAGGAGTGGGGCAGCGACTGGCCGCTGCGTCCCTGTCTGGAGCTCAGTGACTACGCTGATGCAGAACGTACAAATCCTGTTACCAGTGTATACAAAGCGCTGGGGAAATGCAAGGCTGAATTGCCGGAAATGACCTACGGCGAGGTAAAGGAATTGCAGCTCACCACCCAGTGCTACGCCTTTGCCCGGGTACTGGACGGCAAGGCCGTGGTGGCGGTGCTGAACAACGGCGATACCCCCGCACAGCTGGAGTTCCAGTTGCCGGTGGAAACCGCCAAGGTCACCGACCTGCTGGCGGACACCGTGGGCGCACAGGAGGTGCTGGTCTCCACCGAGTGGGACCGCATGAAGGTGCAGCTGCCCTCCAATTACGCCACCCTGCTGCGGGTAGAATAAAGCAACGCCTGCGGCGTGACCGGCGCAAAAGCCTTTACCCTTTGGAGATAGGTTTCCCCCTTCCGGGGAAAGCCTTTGTTCAGAAAGCTGAGATTGGAATAACCTTGCACATTTTGCCGCGTTTTGCTACAATAAGGAGAGAAAAGTCGTTTTACGGAAAGGAAGCCTGACCCCCTATGAATGCAGCACAGCGCAGAGAACGCATCCTGACCCGGCTGAACAGTGCCGGTGCCCCTTTAAGCGCCAGCACGCTGGCGGCCGAGCTGGGGGTGTCGCGGCAGATCGTGGTAGGGGATGTGGCGCTGCTGCGCGCCGGTGGGGCGCAGATCGATGCCACCCCCCGGGGCTATCAGCTGCACCCGGCGGAGAAGGGCTATACCGGCATTCTGGCCTGTGTGCACCGCACGCAGGAGGAGATGCGCCGGGAGTTGTACACCGTGGTGGATCAGGGCGGCACGGTGGTGGATGTGGCGGTGGAAAACAGCCTTTACGGCGAGATCCGTGCCACCCTGAACCTGTGCAACCGGTACGATGTGGACAACTTTATCCGTCAGGCAGCCGATGCACCCGAGAGCCTTTTGAGCCGCATGACCGGCGGTGTGCACCTGCACACCCTGCGCTGCCCGGACAAGGACACCTTTGCCCGCATCCGCGATGCTTTGGAGCAGCAGGGGCTTTTGTACCGCAAGGAGTAACGCCGCTCCGCTTATACCCAGTATAAAAAGGGCTGCGGGGCTTGTCTATCCGCAAAAACGGAAAAATGTTGGAAAATCAACAAAAATGCAAAAGAGGTGGGTTTTCTGGATATCCGCATTGAAAAGACCGAGCGCGCCATCAAGCAGGCCTTTATGGAGCTGCGCCGCGAAAAGCCGGTGGAAAAGATCCGTGTCAAGGAGCTGTGCGACCGCGCCTGCATCAATAAATCCACATTCTACGCCCATTATCAGGATATCTATGCGCTGGCCAACGCCATGGAGGACGAGATGGTGCACGCGGTGGTGGAAAGCCTGCCCCGCCTGACCGCCAGCGATGTGAGCGAGCGCACCGAGTGGCTTGCGCGGGAGATGTTCCGCGCCTTCACCGCGCATCAGGCCGAGATCAGCGTGCTCTTCTCCGGCTCCCGGCAGGGGCTGTTCATCAACCGGGTGGAACAGGCCATGTGCCAGTGCATCGCCCAGACCGACCCCACCTTTGAAACGGACGTAGTGCGCAAGGTGGTGCTTTCCTTCTGCGTGCAGGGGTGCTACTACACCTTTACCACCTACTGCGGCCAGATGGACGAAAAGCGCCTTGTGACGCTGCTGGCCTCCATCGCCCGCGCCGCGCAGCGGATACGGATGTAACGCGGGACGATCAAAAATGGCCGCCGCTTGTGCTTTGGCCATCTTTAGAGGAATAATTATTTTTACTTCGGGATAGCGGAGCGTCTGCGGACGCTCCGCTATCCCATTTTCACAGGGCAGGGACGTAACCGAAAACGGCAGTTGCGCCCCGCCCATAAAAAATACAAAGTCGGGCAGTCTGCGGGCTGTCCGGTTTTTTGTTTTACGGGGGACACACACCTTGACAAAACCACCAAAAAATAAGACGAAAATTCGTCATCTGCACTTTTTTACCAGATTTTTCAAGAAAGAGTTTACACTATGCCGGAAACGGTGGTATTATATAAAATAGTATGGTATGGGGTAAAATGTGCCTGTGTACTCCGGGAGGGTATGGGATGAAGAACAAGATCTCGCGCCGCAGCTTTCTGGCGGCGGCTGCGGTCTCGGCGGCAGCACTGGCAGTGACCGGCTGCGATGCAAAAACGAGCAAAAAAGCAGTGACCGACATCACGGTGTGGAACTACTATAACGGCGACCAGCTGGAAAGCTTCAACCGCCTTGTGAGCACCTTCAACGAGACCATCGGCAAGGCAAAGGGCATCCGGGTGTCCGGTTCCAGTCAGGGCACGGTGAACGATCTGGAGGCCAACGTGATGGACGCTGCCGAGGGCAAGGTGGGCTCTGCGGAGATGCCCACCATTTTTGCCGCCTACGCGGATACCGCTTATAAGCTGGACCAGATGGGCATGGTGGTGGACCTGAAGGACTATCTGACCGAGGATGAAAAGGCCGCCTTTGTGCCCGGCTATATCACCGAGGGCGATTTTGACGGCAACGGCAGCATAAAAATTTTTCCGGTGGCAAAATCCACCGAGCTGATGTTCTTTAACGATACCGACTGGCAGCGGTTCGCAAAGGAAACCTTTGTGCGTTACGGTGCCCTTTCCACCATGGAGGGTGTGACCGCAGTGGCCGAGCAGTACTACAACTGGTCCGGCGGCAAGGCGCTGTTTGGCCGGGACGCGCTGGCAAACTATATGCTTGTGGGCGCAAAGCAGCTGGGCTGCGAAATTTTTGAAGTGCACAACGGCAAAATGACCCTGCACTTCGACCATGATGTGGTGCGCAAGCTGTGGGATAACTACTATGTGCCCCTCGTCAAGGGGTATTTTGCTGCGAATGGCCGCTTCCGCAGCGACGACGTGAAAACCGGTGCACTGCTGGGCTGTGTAGGCTCCTGTGCCAGCGCCACCTTCTTCCCGAAGCAGGTGATGCCGGGGGATGATCAGGTCCACGATATCGAGATGAAGGTACTGCCTGCGCCCCGGTTTGCCGGGAGCGAAAAGGTGGCGGTGCAGCAGGGTGCCGGCATGGTGGTCACCACCGGCACCGAGGACGAGATCAACGGCGCAGTCACCTTTTTAAAGTGGTTCACCGAGCCGCAGAATAACATCGCTTTCGCGGTGGAGTCGGGCTATCTGCCGGTGACCACCGCCGCCAACGACATGGACGCCATCCGCGCAAGCGGGCTGGAGCTGACCGACAATATGGAGCAGACCCTTTCCGGCGCGGTAAAAACGGTGCGCGAAAACGAGCTGTACACCCCTACGGCCTTTGCAGACGGCAATGCAGCCCGCAGGATACTGGAATACAGCATGGGCGATCAGGCCAGTGCCGACCGGGACACGGTGCTGGAACGCATCGCCGCAGGCCAGAGCGCGGAGGCAGCCACGGCAGAGTTTTTGACCGACGACTATTTTGAGGCGTGGTATCAGGCCACCCTTGCGCAGTTACAGCAGTACGAGGGCTGACCGCCCGCAAAAAAGACGGAAAGGAGGCAGGGCGATGTTTGACGCATGGAAACAGCGCCAGCGGCAGCGCTTGGAAAACAGACCGGAAAGAACCGTGTTCTACAATATTTTTGCCACCATGATGCTGGTGCTGGCGGTGGAGCTGCTGATGGCGGTCGCCAGCATCCTTGCCATCAACGTGACCGAGCAGCTGGACGAAAACGCCAAGGATCTGCTTACCATGCGGGTGCGCAACCGCGCCAGCTATGTGCAGGAGATCCTGCGGAACGCGGAGGATCTGGAGCAGCTGAGCGAGCAGATCACCGCCACCACCCAGCAGCTGCTGAAAAGCGGCGATATCTCGCTGGACACGATGGATAACGGCAGCGAACAGAGCGATGCCCTGCTGGTAGCGCTTGCCCCGCAGCTTCTGGACACCCTGCGCACAAAGCAGGTGACCGGCATCTTTCTCATCCTGAACACCCATGATCTGGACACCTGCGAGGTGGGCAAAAAAATGCCCGGCATCTACCTGCGGGATATGGACCCGGACGCCCGCCCTTCGGAGCGCAACAGCGACCTTTTGCTGGAACGCGCCAGCGCCACAGTGGTAAAAGAGCTGGCCATCGGCACGGATAAGGGCTGGCAGCCCGCTTTCCCCTATCAGGGAGATACCAAGGGTGGCATCCTGCGCACGGTGTTTCAAACCGCGTATAAGAGCGGTGCCGGCCTTTCGGCGGAAAGCTATGGCCGCTGGACCACCAACTCCTACTGTCTGGCAGGGGACGACCGGCACGCCATTGCCTACTCGATGCCGCTGATCCTGCCGGACGGCACGGTATACGGCGTGGTGGGCGTGGAACTGCTCACGGACTATCTGCAGACAAAGCTGCCCTTCACCGAGCTGGACGAGGACAAGGCGGGCACCTATTTTATCGTGACCACTACCGATGATGCGCTGACGGACGGCGTGCTCTCCCTGCGCAAGACCGTGACCTCCGGCGAGGATCTGGTAACGGCAGATGCACCGCTGGGCGTTTTGAACTGCCGCAGCGATGGCAACGGCGGCAACTGGGTGGAGCTGAACGATAAGCGCTATTATATGGTGCTGGAGCCGCTGCAGGTGTATAACCGCAACGCGCCCTTTGCCGCCGAAAAGTGGTTTCTGGCCGGTACCATGGAACAGTCGGTGCTGCTGGCTTTTTCCAGCCGGGTGCGCGAGGTGCTGCTGACCACCATAGCGATCACGCTGGTGCTGAGCGTTTTGGGCAGCCTGCTGGTCTCGGCACGGCTGGCCAGACCCATCAACCGTTTGTACCGCGAGGTGATAGACGCGCAGGAGAAAAAGACCTTCCCCCGCCTGTCCCGCACCGCCATCCGGGAGGTGGACCGCTTTGCCGAGACCATTACCGAGCTGAACAAGGAGCTGGTGACCAACTCCACCAAGTTTTTGCGCATCATGGATATGGCCAGTGTGGAGATCGGCGGCTACGAGCTGCGCACCGACACCGGCAGCGTGTTTGTGACCGATAATTTCTTCTCCCTGCTGGGCAAGCCCGAGATGCAGGGCGAGCCGCTGAGCGTGCGCCGGTTCGAGGAGGTGCTCAAGGGCATCCGGGAAAAGAATCCCTGTGACCACACCGCCGAGGGCGACGAGCTGCTGACCATTCAGCAGCCGGACGGGGTGCGGTACATCATGCTGCGCAGCACCATCGAGGGGCACGCCAAGATCGGCCTTGCCGAGGACGTGACCGCCGCTGTGCTGGAACGGAAGCGCATCGAGCACGAGCGCGATCACGATATCCTGACCGGGCTGTACAACCGGCAGGCCTTCAACCGGGTGTGCACCGAGCTGTTTGCCGCGCCGGAGCGCATGGGCGTGGCGGCGCTGATGATGATGGACTTGGATAACCTCAAGCACATCAACGATACCTACGGCCACGACTGGGGCGACCAGTACATCCGCCGCACCGGTCAGTGCCTGCGGGACAATACCCCCGCCGGGACGGTGTGCGCCCGCCTTTCCGGCGATGAGTTCCTTGTGCTGTTCCACGGCTACCGCAGCCGGGACGCAGTGCGGGAAAAGATCGACTGCCTGACCAATGCCATGCGGCAGAGCGTGGCGCTGCTGCCCAGCGGCAACGCTTTGCACATCAGCCTTTCCGGCGGCATTGCGTGGTACCCGGACGACGGGCAGGACTGGGAGACTTTGAAAAAATACGCCGACTTTGCCATGTATCAGGTCAAGCATTCGGAGAAGGGCCGGGTGGAGGAGTTCGACATCGGGGTATACAACCGCGAAGCCTACGCCGAGCGCACCCGCAGGGAGTTCCGGCAGCTGCTCAGCAATGCGCAGGTGTTCTACTGCTTCCAGCCCATCTTCTCGGCGCGCAGCGGCAGGGTAGTCGCCTACGAGGCGCTGATGCGCTCCGACCTGCCCACCCTGCGCTCCCCGGCCACCATCATGAAGCTGGCGCGGGAGCAGGGGGCACTGTACGAGATCGAGCGCATCACCTTTACCAAGGCACTGGAGACCTTCGACAGCCTGTGCCGGGCGGGCAGTGTGTCCGGGGATGCCATGCTCTTTGTCAACTCCATTGCCAACACCTGCCTGTCGCATGAGGACGGCAAATATATAAACAGCCATTGGCACGAGCTGTGCCACCGCATGGTCGTCGAGATCACCGAAGAGGAAGAAATCGACTACGAAGCACTGGAGAGAAAGCGCAATGCACCGGGCTTTTCCGGGATGTTTGCACTGGACGATTACGGCAGCGGCTATTCCAACGAGAATACGCTATTGCAGCTTGCACCCCGGTTCGTCAAGGTGGATATTACCATCATCCGTGGCATCGACACCTCGCCGGACAAGCAGCAGATCCTGCGCAATGTGGTGGCTTACGCCCACCCCCGCAGCATGAAGATCGTTGCCGAGGGCGTGGAGACCGCCGCCGAGCTGCGCACGGTCATCGAGCTGGGCGCAGACCTTTTGCAGGGCTATTTTCTGGCACGCCCGGCCATTGTGCCGGGAGCGATCGCGCCGGAGGCAGTGGCGATCATCCAGGAGTTACAGCGCCGGGCAAAAGATTAAAAAAACAAGCCCTCCCGGGCGCTGCGGCGCAGGGAGGGCTTTTGCAACGGAGGTAGAAAAATATGGTACAGGTGGATCTCATCACCGGCTTTTTGGGCGCAGGCAAGACCACCTTTCTGCGCTGCTATGTGCGGTATCTGGTACAGCAGGGGCATAAGGTGTGCATTCTGGAAAACGACTTTGGCGCGGTGAACGTGGACGCCATGCTGGTGCAGGAGGTGCTGGGCCCCGGCTGCGATGTGGAGACCATCAGCGGCGGCTGCGACTGCGACACCCACCAGCGCCGGATGCGCACCAAGCTCATCGCCATGGCCATGCGCGGCTTTGACCGGGTGGTGGTGGAGCCCAGCGGCATCTTTGATGTGGACGAGTTTTTCGATATCCTGCGGGACGACCCGCTGGACCGGTGGTATCAGCTGGGCAGCGTCATTGCCATTGTGGACGCCCTTCTGCCGGAAACGCTTTCGCCGCAGGCAGAGTATCTGCTGGCCTCCGAGACCATGAACGCGGGCTGCGTGCTGCTGAGCCGCGCCCAGCTGGCAGCGCCCGCCCA
>ERZ791923.2820-NODE-2820-length-14550-cov-3.589997_pt1 | contig 14550 bp, 9 predicted proteins | sample MGYA00510133_ERZ791923 | MGnify/ENA primary metagenome ERZ791923 (study PRJEB30046, sample SAMN00792106) | human gut metagenome | study: EMG produced TPA metagenomics assembly of the A metagenome-wide association study of gut microbiota in type 2... | reverse complement strand
TAAATCTATTAACTCTTTTTCCGTATCATATTCACACAGCATTACATTATAGTTTCCCAGTGGATTGCCTTCTTCATCTTCTAAATGAACAAGCACTTTATATTTTTGTTCGCAGTTTGCATAGTCTTTTTGTTTTATTCTTATTTCTTCCCATGTTTCTTCATGGTCTGTTCTTTTCTCACCATATTCTTTTCTGACAGCATTCCACTCAGCACTGTAGAGCTCACATACATGGAAATCTTCTTTTGTCTCATATGCACTATCTAAAGAATGATATGGCCAATCTTGTATCTCTAAATGATATTTTTTAGGGGCACGATGATTTTCTTTATATCCCAGATAATCCTCTAACAAATTTAGCAATTCCTGTTTTGTGGCATATCCGTGCAGCGTCATGTTATAACTTCCTAATAGATTACCCTCCTCATCTTCGACATGAATAAGAAGTCTAAACAATTGTTCACAGTTTTCAAAGCCTTTTCGTTTTAATTTCTTTATAGTTATCTCTGTTTGTGTTTCTTCGTGATCTGGTTTTTTCTCCCCGCATTCAGGACAATATTTAAACTCTTCTTTGTTTTGTCTTCCACAAATACTACATATCCATTCCTTATTATCCCAGCTAGATTCCGTTAATCTTTGTGTATATTCTTCCATTATTGCACTCCCTGACTTTATAATACTATTTTACCAAATTCCATCTTGCTATTTGTTGTTCGGCCTCTAAAAAAATAATATCGGCTGAACAAAATTCCGTGTCCCCATAAGAAGCAATCTGTCGCTTTTGAGCATTTAAAATAGTGGTCGTTTTGTATGTATCTATATGCTCGCTTAAATATTTATGCAGGCCCATATCTGGAATACTCATTATCGTCCTTAAATTACCCGGATGACTATGTATTGTTCCTACTAACTGTAATTCTGAAGAAAAAAGCTGAAGTTCCTCATCACAATTTTCTCTTGCTTTGTTCATTATTTTTAATTCTTCCTGAAGCTTATTATAAGAATTATTAGAAAATACTGCTTTATCCGAAGATCTCGTATCTAATTCTATCGGAACAATAAATTCTACTAATACTATATTATCATTTTTAACATGTCCTGCCAATCCCGCCATAAGTTCATCCATATTTCTTGGATGCTTTTTTCCAAAATGAAAATAATAAAAAAGTTCCTCGGATGCATTTGGAGAAAAATACACACATTGATCTGTTTGTGATTTCGAACTGATTTTTATTCCTATCATTCTGTCTTTGACCTGACTTTTCATTTTTTTAATCAATTCCATCGGAAGCTCTTTTGAATAAAAAATATCCTCCATATAATCTTTTATACAAAAAGAAGGTTCTTTTTTCTCAAAATTCCATGTATGCAAACTATCTCCACGACAGGATTCCCAATCTTTACAAGTTTTACATTTCTTACTTTGACATCTTGTTTCTGAACGGAAAAATTCAAATTTATTTTCCCATACCTCTACAAAATTATCTTTCTGTACATTTCCCTGAATTAATTCTTTCCTTCTCTCCACATTCGGGCAAACAAAAATATCTCCATTCGCTAATATTGATGCTACACTTTTGCCCGTTTCACAAGAAAAAGGATTTGCTCTATATTTATTATCATTTTTCCCAAGATAATGACTACAGCTAGTAATTATCCGCAATTCTGTATCAAATCTGTGCCGGTCAAGAAAGGTGCAATATTGCTGAAACTCTCTTTTTCCCAAAAGTAATTCCTGGTTTTCTTTGGCTCTTCCTATGCTATCTGCGACTGCAACTCTCCAGGAATCAATCCCGAATGACTTTATCATAGAATACATTTCTTCTAATTGTTCAATATTATAATGATTTACCACTGTCGTAACCTCTATCTGATTCAAAAACGCAGCTTGCTTTAAATCTTTTATAGCCTGAACAGTTTTCTGAAATCCATTCTCTATCTTTCTTAACCGATTATGTGTTTCTTCCATCCCATCTAAACTTATAGATATTGTCTTCATTCCACTTTGCTTCATTTTCTGTATAGTGCATTTATCAATAAGCGAACCATTAGAAACCATTCCCCAGGGAAATCCCATAGCAGATGCTTTTGTCATCACTTCAAACAAATCTTTTCTCAAAATCGGTTCTCCTCCAGTTACATTAATCATAATGCTTCCTGGATTATATGCATCCGCAATATCCTCAAACACTTTTTCAATTTTCTCACCTGAAATCTCATTACAGCTCACTTCCCCACAACGGCTTTCGCAAAATTCGCAAAAGGCGTTGCACCGTAATGTTGCCTCCCAAAATAGTGTTTTTAAACGATATTCTTTCTCTTTCATATACCTCTCCTTTTTGGTAAAAATTTTGATTTGCGAAGCAAGGGAGACGCCCACAGGGAATACGATATTCTATGTCTCCTGTCTTCTTCCTCAAATCCCTCCAACTGATTTCATGAACTGCCAGCAAACAGAACTCCCGAAGGTAAATAAAGCATATTTGTGGCCTCGGAGCAAGGTTTGGATGCGAGCGCTTAAAGCGAGCATTCAAACCGCAGCGACTAAAGTCACAAATATGCTTTATTTACCTTCAGGAGTTCGTCTGCTTCGCAGTCCCACAAATCAGAATTCTTAGGCTCTTCCGAATTCCGAGAGTACAAGTCCTTCATTTCTCTCCAGAGTCATTCCCACACTCCAGCTATTGATAAACAGTAACAATGGACGACCTTTCAAATCCTTAATCTTCTTCATATCCGATGTTCCACGAAGATTTTCAAGGTCAATCTCTGTATTTTCAATCCAGCGGATATATTCATATGGAAGTTTTTCAAGGCGGATTTCTACATTGTATTCATGTTGCAGGCGGTAATTTAATACATCAAACTGCAATGTTCCTACTACACCTACGATTACTTCTTCCATTCCAGTATTAAATTCCTGGAAAATCTGGATAGCACCTTCCTGTGCGATTTCGTTGATTCCCTTGATGAACTGTTTACGTTTCATCGTATTTACCTGACGCACTCTTGCGAAATGTTCTGGCGCAAAGGTAGGGATTCCTTCGTAAGCAAATTTCTTTGGTGAAGTTGTAATGGTATCTCCGATAGAGAAAATGCCTGGGTCAAAGATTCCGATAATGTCTCCGGCGTAGGCTTTATCAATCATCTTTCTCTCACTTGCCATCATCTGCTGTGGCTGAGAAAGACGTACCTTTTTGTCTCCCTGTACATGGAAAGCATCCATTCCCGCCTCAAATTCGCCGGAACAGATTCTCATAAAGGCGATTCGGTCACGGTGAGCTTTGTTCATATTTGCCTGAATCTTAAATACAAATGCAGAAAAATCTTTTTCCTCAATTGGGTCGATTGTTCCCTGATCAGAAGTTCTTGGCAGTGGGGAGGAAGTCATTTTCAGGAAGTAATTTAAGAAATTCTCTACGCCAAAGTTCATGAGGGCAGAACCAAAGAATACTGGAGAGAGTTCTCCGGCATCAACTAATTCCTGATCAAATTCTGCACTGGCCCCATCTAAAAGCTCAATTTCTTCCTCTAATACTTCTTTTGCTTCGTCTGTGACATAGTTGCTGATTTCCGGGTCATCGAGGGCGATTTCTTTCATCGTTCCCATCTTTGTACCCTTCATTGTGTCTTCAAATAAATCGATTTTCTGGCTTTTTCTGTCGTAAACGCCTGCAAACTGTTTACCGGAACCGATTGGCCAGTTTACCGGACAAGTTGGGATTCCAAGTTCTTTTTCGATTTCATCTAAGAGATCAAAAATATCCCTTGCCTCACGGTCCATTTTATTGATAAATGTAAATACTGGAATATGACGCATGGCACAAACTTTAAAAAGCTTTCTTGTCTGTGCCTCTACACCTTTCGATGCATCAATTACCATAACGGCAGAATCCGCTGCCATTAATGTACGGTAAGTATCCTCTGAGAAGTCCTGATGTCCAGGAGTATCCAGAATGTTGATACAGCATCCGCCGTACTCAAACTGTAATACGGAAGAAGTTACGGAAATACCTCTCTCCTTCTCAATATCCATCCAGTCAGATACCGCATGTTTTGCGGTTGCTTTTCCTTTAACGGAACCAGCCTGGTTGATTGCACCTCCATATAAAAGGAACTTCTCTGTTAATGTAGTCTTACCGGCATCCGGGTGCGAAATAATTGCAAAGGTACGTCGTTTTTTAATTTCATCTATTCTGCTCATTTTTCTCTCCTTGTTTTTTATGCTCCTATACGATAACTTTTATTATCCTGAAGCATTCCGCAATTGAATTACTCGGAAGCTCCATTTAATTTTCCAATTATCTATTTTCAATCTCTCTTTACTCTATGTTGCCTGATTTTTCTATTTCAGGTCAAACAGTACCTATTATCGTATAAAACCATCATTTTCGCAAGTATATCTTTTATTTTTGTTACATATTTCAGATTACATCCTTCTACGTCCCGTAATTTTTCTATTTTAAGCAAAAAAAGCGAGTATCAATACCCGCTTTAAAATCAAGCTGCTCTATCAAATTCCTTCATATACTTTATCACAACAAATATGCATAACAATGCCGCCACTACTGCTATCATGCCACCAGCAATTCCGATATAGGAAATGGACAGATGGGTACAAATACTTCCTCCAATCCATGTCCCGCTTCCGATTCCAAGATTATAGATTCCGGAATAGATTGCCATTGCTACAGAGGAAGCCGCTGCCGGTGCATAAGTAATAATTTCTGATTGAAATGTCACGTTAAATGCCATAACTGCCATACCCCAGAATGCACATAATAAAACAACCGCCATATGTGCTTTTGATATCGGATATAATAAAAGTAATGCTGCCGCCACACTGATCATTACCAGTTTTACGAAAAGATATTTATTCTTGTCATAATAATGGGAAAATAAAAAACTTCCCAAAAGACCTGCTGCACCAAATATAGTAAGTGTTGTTGTAACCCAGTTATCAGAAAGACCAGCCACCTTCTGTAAGAATGGTTCAATATAACTATATCCCGTATAATACGATGTGGCAAATAAAAAGGTAACAAGAAAAATTCCCATCAGCGTTTTATTTTTAAAGATTTCCGGCATCTGTTTTATGGAGAAAGACTCTCCGCCCGGCACTTTCGGGAATACAAAAATCAGGTAAGCGGTTGTGATAAAAGCAATGATTCCTACACAGAAAAATGCCATATTCCAGCCCATATGAAGTCCGATAATTCTTCCTAGCGGAAGTCCAAGAATCATCGCAATTGAGGTTCCGGTTACTACCATACTAAGTGCAAGTGAACGAAACTTTTCTGACACAACACTGACTGCTGCCGGTGATGCGATCGACCAGAATACTGAATGTGTACACGCTACGCCAATACGTGATATCATTAACATTCCATATGAAGCAGAAAAAGCGGACAGCATCTGGAAGATTCCAAAAAGTGCAATCGTTCCTAACAAAAGTCTTTTAAAATCAATCTTATTCAATAGAAGCATCAACGGCAGAGACAGTAACATAACGATCCATGAATATACTGTAATCAGTACCCCCGCATGTGCCTCTGTAATATGAAAGCTGTCGGCAATATCTGTCAACAAACCAATCGGCATAAACTCTGATGTGTTAAATATGAATGCTGAGACTGTGATACCAAGCAGTGGCAGCCATTCTTTAAGTGTCATTTTACTTTGCATAATAATTCCTTTCTAAATAGTAATTTGCCGCAGCCAAAGACAGTCTTCTGAAAGATAAATAAAGCATATTTGTGGCCTCGGAACAAGGTTTGAACGTTCGCGCATCCAAGCAAACATTCAAACCACAGCGACTAAAGTCACAAATATGCTTTATTTATCTTTCAGAGGATGTCTCCCCCTGCCTGTAGCAAATATTATTTATTCTGCAATGCCTTAGTTACCAAAGCAGCAATCTCATCTACCTTCCATGCTGGCTGTGTAGATGCAGAAATCTTATTGCCTCTCTCCCAGATTCCCTGAGCAGATGCAGATTCTTTTGGTTTATACTCTTCGCTGTCATCTTTCCATGCTGGCTGTGTGGAACTGGATACTGTTGTTGGCTTTGGCAGTGGTTTGTTATAGAACTCAAGGTTCTCTGTTAATTCTTTCTTTACCAGAGCTGTGATTGCATCAAGATTCCATACTTTCTTTGTCTCAGCAGAAAGTCCACCTGGTGTATCTGTCACATCCCATGCGCCCTGTGTACCTGCTGCCGGTTTACGAGGAGCTTCGTCTTCGTCTTTCTTCCATGCTGGCTGTGTAGAACTGGAAATTGTTGTTGGTGCAGGAATTGGCTTATTAGAAAATGCAACTTTTACGTTGCTGGCTTCTAATGCCTTTGTTACAAGTGCTGCGATTTCCTGTACATTCCATTTCTCCTTTGCTAAAGAAGAAACACCGCCCGGTGTATTTGTGCTGTCCCATGCTCCCTGTGTTGCTGCAGATGCTTTCGGAGCCATGTCTTTTGACCAGGATGCTGAAGTTGCTGTAGAAGCTTTTGTTGGCTTTGGACGTGCAACATTAGAAAATGCTAGCTGGTTCTCTTTGAGAATCTCCATTACCTGGCTATGAATCAGCTCCTGTCTCTTGTTATCTATCATGTCTTTCTACCCCTTTCCCAATATGTATACTTTGGTTTTCTGGTTATGGTGACATCCTCCCCACCTATAGAGGTCGGTTCTCGTTCGATAGCACCGTTGTGCTAAGCATAAGCGAGCTACCCCCGTGTTGTCCCACGGTTGTGTTATGTTATATAAACTGCGGCTATTCAAAGCAAAAAATAAGCATCGCAAATGCGATTCCATGAATTATTTCTGAATAGTCATATTTATTTTATTATAGCACTAATCTAAAGAGAGGATATATGAAAATTGCTGTCTTATTACTGAAATATATTGACTCTTTGCACAGCAGTTTCTTTGATAGTATTACTTATTGCGAACTTACAGTATATTTCCATTATTTGTCTTTTTCTGATAACAAATCTATGATTTCCTCTCGGATTAAATAATGTTCTGCTGTCTCCTTGCCTTCTATAATATCCTCTGCCAGTTTTGCCTTCTTTCCCTGCAAATGAATAATTTTTTCTTCTATCGTATCCTTGGTAACTAATTTGGATAATTCTTCTACAGTGGCGTCTGCCTTGCCTGTGGCAAATCAGAATATATTATTGCATGATTCCCCACAATTTTCTTACTTTCATACATTGCCGCATCCGCCTCACGATATAGCGTATCAAAAGTTGCTCTATCTTTATCCGAACATAAAGAAGCTCCCAGACTCACATTAATTTTCTCTCCCTGCATTTCCGGTATGGAAATCTTATCTATTTGCGTAAATAAACGTTTGAAAAATGATTCCGCTTGTGCTTTATCTGGCATTCCTGGAAGATACATCGCAAATTCATCACCTCCAAGCCGCATGACAATATCATTCTCACGGCAGGCTCGCTGAAGGACTGCTGCAAGCTTAATGAGAACGGTATCTCCAACAGCATGTCCATATGTGTCATTGATTTTTTTGAATTTATCACAGTCTAAAAGGCAGAACAGGCCACCTTTCTTTTTTTCAAGGAATTCTGTAATCTTTCGCTCCCCGCTTCCACGGTTATTAATACCGGTCATGGAATCTGTTTCAGAAAGATACAGCAGCTTTTTCTCCCGGCGTTTCTGTTCGTCAATCACTTCCACACAGTAAAGAACGTGCCACGGACGGCCTTTTTCATCGCTATCTACTTTGATAAAGCGCTCGCGGCACCATCCGGAAACTATACCTATAAATTCATGAACGATTGTGTTTGTTTCCATTAATCGTCTGTCTAATGTTGATAAGTCCACAAACTCCAGTACACTTGATAAATACATTTCTGTACAGAAGTATTTCATAGTTGTATATATTCTTTTTGAAAAATTCTCCTGATCAAACTCTTCACATTCTTTTTCTATATGTTTTGCATTTTTTATCTGCTCATACTTTCCTGTTTTTATATCAATTAAATGCATACATAAATAAATCTCAGAAAGTGCTGAGTAACTGCTCATACTTGCGTTATATTGCTCTTTTTGAAATGTATTTCTTATTTTTAAAAAAGAAATCAACATGGTTCCGATCATATCTAAAAACATTGTTAATGCATTGTAATCTACAGCCGGTGGATTATCTACACCGAAAAATCCCCTTATCTGCCCTTTATGGCGCAATGGGCTGACAACTACTTTATGAACATTCTGATACTTGAGCATATTGTAAGATACCTGATGTACTCCTTTTAATTCTTCAACATCAGAAATAATAACACTTTTTCCCTCTTCAAAAGTATCATACCACCAATCAATTACTTCCATATTCACACCCTGCAAATGCTCAATCTGCGGAGTAATTCCTTCTGTACACCATTCATAAGTATTATTTGTTACATGATGTTCCTCGTCATCCTCAAAAATATAAATTCTGTCAGACCCGATATGTTTTCCAAAAAAACTGATAAATTCATTAATTTGTCCCTCGGGAGTATCGTATTCAAGTGCTGAACGCAGTGCCTCATTAATAATTGTTTCGTATTTCTTGATTGACTTCATATATTCCGCCCCTCCCATTATACTTTTGTAAATATTTTTTCTTGATCTACATATATCTTTTCTTAGGTACGCCTGACAGAAAATCTTTTAAGAATATTCTCGTTCAATTCCTCTGTTTTATCATAAGATGTGTCTATAGCAATTAAAAATACTACTATAATTAAAAAGACAAAAAACAATATATCCTATCATAGTTTCTGGATAATTTTTCATTCTTATCTTATTTTCTCTATAAAGGTCCTAATAATATAGTATAAAAAACTATTTACCTAAAGTATATTTAAAAAATGCTTTCCAGTCTTTTTTAATGCAGACACTCTCTATTTATAGCAAAATTATTCATCTACTCTTTTCAAAGCACACACACTCTCCACATGAACCGAGTGGCTGAACTGATCTACCACAGATACCTTCTCCAAGGTATATTTTTCCTCACACAGCATCTTTAAATCTCTTGCTAATGTTGCCGGGTCGCAGCTTACATAGACAATGCGCTTCGGTGCCATATCGAGCATTGTGTTTAAGAGCATCGCATCACAGCCCTTTCTTGGTGGATCAACAACGATGACATCTGGATGAATCCCAGTCTTTTCATACTGTGCAGGTACGACTTCTTCTGCCTTTCCAACGAAAAATTCAACATTATCCATATGATTTAATGCAGCATTTCTCTTGGCATCATCGATGGCTTCTTTAATGATTTCTACACCGTAAACCTGCTTTGCTTTCTGCGCCAAAAAGAGGGAAATAGTTCCGATTCCGCAGTATAAATCCCACACAAGTTCCTGCCCTTTCAGCTCAGCGTACTCTAATGCTTTAGAATAAAGAACCTTTGTCTGCTGTGGGTTTACCTGATAGAAAGAAAGCGGCCCAATCTGATATTTAATATTACCGATATAATCTTCAATATAATCCTGGCCCCATACAGTCTCACAGCGAAGTCCCAAAATTTTATTTGTCTTATCAGTATTCGTGTTTACGATAATACTTGTCATTCCCTCGATTGTTTTTAAGTCATCTACAAGTTTATCAATATGTTTCAACTGCTTTTTCGTACCATTTACAATAAGACATACCATAATCTCGCCAGTAGTAAATCCTATGCGGGTTAAAATATGGCGCACCAAACCGCTGTGATTTTTCTCATCATATGCAGAGATCTTATTTTCTTTCATATAAGTAAGAACTTTTTCAACAATCGGGTGAGTTACTTCTGCCTGAATCGCACAATTTGTATTGGCCACGATGGAGTGGGTACGGCCCGCATAAAATCCGGCAACAAGGTTCCCCTCTTTGTCATAACCAACAGGAAACTGTGCCTTATTGCGGTAATGCCACGGTTCTTCCATTCCGTATACCGGCTCCATCTTCTGCTCAATATCTTCTTTTCCAAAACCGCCTATACGCATCAGGCAGCCTTCCACAAGACTCTTTTTAAAAGAAAGCTGTTTCTCATAAGAAATCTGCTGTAACTTACAACCTCCACACTGTCTTGCGACCGAACATGGCGGGGTTACTCTGTCTTTTGATGGTGTTACAATTTCTACCAGACGGGCATAACCGTAATTCTTTTTTAATTTTGTTATGGAAACTCTCACTTCATCACCGATTACCGTGTCTTTAACAAAGAAAGGGAAGCCCTGGTACTTGCCAAGACCTTCCCCTTCCTTTGTAAAATCTTCGATTGTAAGTGAAATTTCCTGATTCTTTTTCAAATTCAACTTCTGTTTTGATTTCACTTTATTATTCAATCCTTTTCTCCTAAATGACTTGTCGCTCTGATATTGCTTTCAAATAATTTATTGTAACCTTTCCACTCACCGCTCTGACGGCTCTCTTCTGCAAGTGCTTCAATAAACGTCTCCATCTTTGCATCAGTATTATCTGCAAAATTAAGGGCTAATGCCTCAATTAATGCCGGCTTCTTAGGAGAACCGTATTCTAACTCACCGTGATGTGCTAAGATACAGTGCTTTAATTCATTCGCCAGCTTCGCTGGGAAACCATTAATATTTCTAATCTTCTCATCAATCATCATCGTTCCCATTACGATATGGCCGACCAGCTGTCCAACATCTGTATAATCGTTCTCCGGGAAATCAGAAAGCTCATCAATCTTTCCGATATCATGACAAATTGCTGCTGTAATAAGTAAATCTTTATTCAAAACCGGATACTGCGTACAATAAAAATCACACAGTTTCGTTACGCTTAATGTATGCTCTAACAGACCGCCCATAAATCCATGATGTACTCTTTTCGCTGCAGAATGTGCCTTGAACTTGGCTGCAAATTCCTTATCTCCAAAGAAAGCAACTAATAGCTGTCTTAAATAAATGTTCTGTACATGATTCACATAGGAAGATAATTCCTTAAACATTCCGTCAATACTCTTGCTGGAACATGGGATATAATCCTCCATTGCAAATTCGCCCTCTCTGGCTTTACGCAGTCTTCTGACATTGAGCTGCGGACTGCCCTGAAAGCTTGTGACATTACCCTCTACACGGATGTAATCCATCTGTTCAAAATTCTCGATTCCATTATTCAAATCCCAGATTTTTGTGTCAATGACGCCAGTCTTATCCTGCAAAATCATGGAATAATAAGTCTTTCCCGCTTTTGTCTTCGCAATATTTTTTACTTTACAAAGGTACACTTCAGAGACATTATCTCCTTCTCTGAGTTCATTAATATAACGCATATACGTTTCCTTTCTAATCCATCTCTTTAATTACTTCACATATTATAGCTTAAATTTAATAGGCTGACAACCAAGAAAATGCTCTATTTCGCAGATTTTTCCGCATTTTTAAAGGCTTTACGCCCCGTCTTCATTGACAAATGAAGTATTTCATGTCACAATTACTTTTGCATTAAATTAAGGAAAGGAATAGTCCGGCACAGTATCGGACTGTAGGTAAGCATTATGATTAGAAAACACATTATTGCACACGGCCGCGTACAGGGCGTTGGTCTTCGCTTTACAGTAACCGGTTTTGCAAAAAAGTACAATGTGACGGGTTGGGTCCGCAATCTCTATGATGGTACGGTAGAGATGGAAGTCCAGGGACTAGACCACCGTGTGGAACTCTTTTTACAGGAGTTATCCTCTGATCGGCCAGGTGGGAATCGCTTCATCCGCATTGACAAATTGGACATTACAAATATTCCTTCTGTAAATGTAGCAGATGAAAAGGGCTTTCGGGCTCGCTACTAACAAGTTAATCTAATATTATCAATATATGAAAATCTTATTCAATCATAACTTACGCAGTAAAACTATGTACAAACTATATACTATCTGGATTATTTCTCTTTACATAGCTCTGCAATATGTTTTCCTGCATAATGCATCCATCACAAATTAAGATGCATATCAAGATTGAACTTAAATTTTTGAGAGGATTTTATTTATGAATACAAAGGCACTAATCACATTAGAATATGATAAAATCATTAAAAAGCTGGAGACTTTTGCTTCTTCGACCATGGGAAAGGCACTCTGTAAAGACCTGCTTCCCTCCTCTGATTACGAAGAAATCTTGTCAGCACAGACAGAAACAAAAGATGCACTGACCCGGCTTTATAAGACGGGTTATCTTTCTTTTCAGGGACTTTCTGATATCCGTCCACATTTAAGATTATTAGAAATTGATTCCACATTAAATACAAAGGAGCTTCTCGATATTGCCCGTCTTCTTTCTATTACAGCACAGGCTGTAGAATACGGCGATACGGAAGATGACATAATGGCATATGACTCCTTAAACAGCTATTTTGGAGAACTTGATTCATTAGAATTTCTTTACCAGAGAATTACACAGTGTATTTTATCTGAGGATGAGATCAGTGATGATGCCTCTTCCGCATTAAAAGACATTCGCCGCGAAATCAAACAGACAAATATCTCCATCCACAATAAGCTGACTTCTGTTATCAACTCACAAAATAACAAGACAATGCTTCAGGATGCGCTGATTACCGTCCGTAATGGCCGTTACTGTGTTCCTGTAAAAACAGAATATCGTAACGCCTTTCCGGGTATGATTCACGATCAGTCTTCTTCCGGTTCTACACTTTTCATCGAGCCGATGGCCGTTGTCCAGTTAAACAACCATTTGAAAGAATTAGATATTAAAGAAAAAATGGAAATCGAAAAGATTCTCCAGTCTTTAAGCGCACAGGCCGCTTCCTGCAGCCGTGAATTAGAGGAAAATCAGAAGATTCTGACAAAGCTTGATTTCATTTTCGCAAAGGCAAAATATGCAAAAGAATATCAGGGAACCGAACCGATTTTCAATACAGACGGAATTGTAGATATCAAGCAGGGCCGTCATCCATTACTTGACCCGAAAAAAGTCGTTCCAATCCATATTTATATTGGCGAGGACTTTAATATGCTTCTGCTCACCGGACCAAATACTGGTGGTAAGACCGTTTCCTTAAAAACAGTCGGTCTCTTCCAGCTTATGGGACAGGCAGGACTCCACATTCCTGCATTTCAGGGTTCCCGCCTTGCTGTATTTTCTGATATTTTTGCAGATATCGGAGATGAACAGAGTATTGAGATGAACTTATCCACATTTTCTTCTCACATGACGAACCTTGTCCACATTTTAGACGAAGCTGACCCCAATTCTCTCGTTTTACTTGATGAGTTATGTGGAGGAACTGACCCGACAGAAGGTGCGGCACTTGCCATTGCCATCTTAGATGACCTGCATACAGGAAAGATTCGTACAGTTGCAACAACACATTACGCTGAGCTAAAAATGTACGCAATGGACACACCTGGCGTAGAGAATGCCTGCTGTGAATTCGACCTTGAGACTCTTTCTCCAACTTACCGCCTTTTAATCGGTATTCCTGGAAAAAGTAATGCCTTCTCCATCAGTGAACGTCTTGGCCTGCCAGACTACATTATCGAACAGGCACGCTCCCAGATCGATGCGACTGCCATTGACTTTGAAAACATGCTCTCTGAATTAGAGAAAAACAAAGCTGAAATTGAAAAAGAACAGTCTGAACTTTACAAGACAAAACAGGAAATTGAGAACTTAAAGAACAGCCTGAAAGAAAAACAGGATGACATTAAAGAAAAACGAGACAAGATGCTCCGTGATGCCCGCGAGGAAGCACGAAACATTCTCGAAGAAGCCAAGGAAGTTGCTGATGAATCCATTCGTAAATATCACGCATGGGGACAGCATCCAAAGCAGAACAACATGAAAAAAATGGAAGCACAGAGAAGTGATCTCCGAGGCCGCATGAGTAAGCTTGACAAAAAGCTCGCCTATAAGGCAAAGAAGTCTTCCACTATCTCCGATCCTTCTGACTTCAAAGTAGGCGATTCTGTATTTGTAACTACACTTTCTCTAAACGGAACTGTAAAAGAAGCTGCCAACAAGGATGGAGACCTTGTAATCCAGATGGGCTTCTTAAGTTCTGTAGTAAACTACAAAAACTTAGAACTTCTCGCTCCAGAAAAAGCACCGAAACCACAGCATCAGCCAAAAGACCGCTACAGTATCAATAAGGCTGCAACAATCAATCCGGAAATCAACCTTCTCGGAAATACTGTGGATGAGGCAATCGCCCGCCTTGAAAAATACCTCGATGATGCTATGATCGCCGGACTTACTTCTGTCCGAGTTGTTCACGGAAAAGGAACTGGCGCCTTACGAAAAGGTATCCACGAGTATCTCCGTAAACTGAAGTTTGTGAAGTCCTATAAGCTTGCAGAATTCGGCGAAGGGGATGCCGGGGTAACAATCGTAACTTTTAAGTAAATACTAGTTTTTAGAACTAAACAGACGCCGCTACAAAGAAAATTGCAGGCAGTTGCTCAAAAAAACAAAGAGAAGGAGTATTCTAAGCTTGATTTTGTTCCGTTGCGCTAAACGTTCCATCCTGCCTGATAAAACAACCTTGCTCGAAAACGAGCTCGCAAGGTTACAGTCAGAAT
>ERZ791923.2815-NODE-2815-length-14576-cov-5.174988_pt1 | contig 14576 bp, 14 predicted proteins | sample MGYA00510133_ERZ791923 | MGnify/ENA primary metagenome ERZ791923 (study PRJEB30046, sample SAMN00792106) | human gut metagenome | study: EMG produced TPA metagenomics assembly of the A metagenome-wide association study of gut microbiota in type 2... | reverse complement strand
CCTTTATCAATAAGGTAGCCCACCGCAAGAGCGCCAAAGCCGAGGACCGGCCCGGCGTCACCCGCAGCAAGCAGTGGGTGCCGGTGGACAGCACCCTGGAGCTGCTGGACACCCCGGGGATCCTGTGGCCCCGGTTTGACGACCCGGAGGTGGGCAAGCGCCTGGCCTTCACCGGCGCCATCAAGGACGACGTGGTGGACATGGAGGAGCTGGCCTGCTATCTCATGGACTATCTGGGCCGGCGGTATGCGCCGGTGCTGGAGGAGCGGTACAAGATCGACGTGCAGCCGGAGGACAGCGGGTATGACCTGCTGGAAAAGGCCGGGCGGAAGCGGGGCTTCCTTATGCGGGGGGCCCAGGTGGACACCCAGCGCATGGCTCGGGTGCTGCTGGACGAGTTCCGGGGCGGCAAGCTGGGCCGGTTCACCCTGGAGACGGTGGAGGATGCGCAATGAAGCCGGATGAATCCTTGGAGCAGGCGGTCCGGCAGCGGGGCTATGCCCTGGTGTGCGGCTGCGACGAGGCGGGAGCCGGGCCCCTGATGGGGCCGGTGTGCGCGGGTGCTGTGATTCTGCCGGAGGGGTGCGATATCCCGGGGCTGGACGACTCCAAGAAGCTGACGGAGAAGAAGCGCGAGGCCCTGTACGGCGTCATCACCGAGCGGGCCGTGGCCTGGGCGGTGGCCTCCGTCAGCGCGGCGGAGATCGACGCCACGGACATTTTAAGCGCCCGGATCCGGGCCATGGAGCTGGCCATCGAGGCCCTTTCCCTGTCCCCGGACTATGCCCTCATCGATGGCAACCGGGACCATGGGCGGTGCGCCTCCATCGACCTCCCCCATGAGACGGTGGTAGGCGGCGACGGGCGCAGCATCTCCATTGCGGCGGCGTCCATCCTGGCCAAGGTCACCCGGGACCGGTACGTGACGCAGGTGCTGGACCGGGAATATCCCCAGTATCTGTTTGCCCAGCACAAGGGCTACGGCACGAAGCTGCACTACGCCATGCTGGACCAATACGGCCCCTGCCCGGAGCACCGGCAGTCGTTTCTGAAAAAGTGGAAGGAGCGGCAGTCATGAGCCGGGCCGAGGGCACCTGGGGCGAGGCGGAGGTGGCCAACTACCTGCGCCGCCGGGGCTACACCCTGCTGGCCCACGGGTTTCACTGCCGGTTCGGGGAGATCGACCTGATCGCCCGAAAGGACGGCGTGCTGTGCTTCGTGGAGGTCAAGACCCGGACGAATCTGTCCTGCGGCCTGCCCCGGGAGTATGTGACCCCCAAAAAGCAGGAGCGGCTGCGGAAAACGGCGGCGTGGTATCTGATGGTGAAGGACCTGGACTGCCCCGCCCGCTTCGACGTGGCGGAGGTGTATGCCGACGGGCCGCACCCCCAAAAGGCCAGCCGCATAGAGTACATTGAGAACGCATTCTGAGGTGACGTATGGAACATATTCCCTATTTTGACGCGCATTGCGATACCATTTACCGGTGCCTGCGGACCGGAGCGCAGCTGCGGGAAAACGATGGCCATCTGGATCTGCACCGGGCGTCGAGCTTCGGGCGGTTCGCCCAGGTGTTCGCCCTGTATCAGGACCCGGAGGAGCTTCCCCGGGGCAGCACCATGGTCCGGGAGGGCCGCCTGCTTCACCGGCGGTTTTTACAGGAGATGGAGCAGAACCGGGACGTCATCGTCCCCTGCCGCACCGGCGCAGAGGTGGACCGTGCCGCGGCAGACGGGAAAATGGCGGCGATTCTCTCCATAGAGGGGGCCGAGCTCATAGGCTGCGACCCGGGACAGGTGGAGACGGCGGCGGAATGGGGCGTGCGGTTTCTCAACCCCGTGTGGAACTGGCCCAATGTTCTGTCCGGCACCAACTGCCGGGACACGGATCGGGGCCTCTCCCCTCTTGGCGCCGACTTTCTGCGGCAGCTGGAGGCGTTTCATATTTACCCCGATGTGTCCCACATCAGTGATCCCGGCTTCTGGGATGTGGTGCGCCTGGCCCGGGGGCCGGTGGTGGCCACCCACTCCAACAGCCGGGCCCTGTGCCCCCACCGGCGCAATCTCACCGACGACATGTTCCGGGCCATCCGGGACAGCGGCGGCGTGGTGGGGCTGAATCTGTACCGTCCCTTTGTGGGCCCGGCGGGTACCATGGAGGAGCTGGCGGCGCACGTGGAGCACTTTCTGTCCCTGGGCGGGGAGAAAACCCTGTGCCTGGGCGGCGATCTGGACGGCTGCGAGGAACTGGCCGCCGGGATGGGGGGCATCCAGGATGTCCCCCGGCTGTGGCAGGCTCTGGCGGACCGGGGTTATCCCCGGCAGCTGCTGGAGGACCTGTTCTGGAACAATCTGCGGCGGCTGATATAACGATATACTATAATAAGGAAGGAGGTGCCGTATGGCGCTGTATGCCATTGGCGATCTGCATCTGTCCCTGGGGTCCGACAAGCCCATGGAGATCTTCGGGGACGGCTGGAAGGACTATGTGGCCCGCATCCGGGAGGGATTCTCCGTGCTGACGGCGGATGACGTCACCGTGCTGTGCGGCGATCTGTCCTGGGGCATGAGCCTGGAGGAATCGCTGGAAGATTTCCGGTTCATCGACGCCCTGCCGGGAAAGAAGTACCTGCTCAAGGGCAACCACGACTATTGGTGGAACACCGCCGCCAAAATGGAGCGCTTTTTCGCCGAAAACGGCCTGACCACCATGGAGATTCTCCACAACAACTGCCGGTTCTACGGGGACGTGGCCCTGTGCGGCACCCGGGGGTGGTTCTATGAGCTGGACAACCAGGGCACCCACAACGAAAAGGTGCTGCTGCGGGAGGTAGGGCGGCTGGAAACCTCCCTGAAGGCGGCAGGCGACCGCGAGAAGCTGTGCTTCCTCCATTATCCGCCGCTGTATCAGGGGTACCAGTGCCCGGAGATCCTGCGGCTGCTGCGGGAATACGGCGTGAAGGTGTGCTGCTACGGCCATCTCCACGGTGCTTCTCACCGCCGGGCCCTGCAGGGAGACCGGGGCGGAACCGCGTTTTACATGGTGTCCGGGGACTATTTGGGCTTTCATCCCAAAAAAATTTGTGATTAGAGCAAAAAAGTGTGGAAATTGAAATTGTTTTCTGGTATCATATAGAATTGCATTGATAAGAATTAATGCTGAACGGAGGAAAAATCAAAATGAGTGTAAAATCCTGTGAAAAACTGGACAAGAGCAAGGTCGCACTGACCATCGAAGCAGATGCCGCCGCCTTTGAGGCCGCCATCAACAAGGCGTACCTGCAGCAGCGGTCCAAGATCAGCGTTCCCGGCTTCCGCCCCGGCAAGGCTCCCCGCAAGATGATCGAGAGCATGTACGGCGCAGAGGTCTTCTATGAAGAAGCAGTGAACATCCTGCTGCCCGACGCCTATGAGGCCGCCGTGAAGGAGCAGGAGCTGAAGGTCGTCGGCTATCCCGAGGTGGAGCTGGAGTCCTGCGGCAAGGACGGCGTGGTGTTCAAGTGCACCGTGGCCGTGTATCCCGAGGTGACCCTGGGCCAGTATAAGGGCCTGGAGGCCCCCAAGGCCGAGGTCAACGTCACCGACGAGGACGTGGACAACCGCCTGAACGAGATGGCCGACCGCAACAGCCGTCTGGTCAGCGTGGAGCGCGAGATCCAGAAGGGCGACACCGCCGACATCGACTTTGAGGGCTTTGACAACGGCGTGCCCTTCGACGGCGGCAAGGGACAGAACTTCGACCTGGAGATCGGCTCCGGCAGCTTCGTCCCCGGCTTTGAGGATCAGCTGGTGGGCATGAAGGCCGGTGAGGAGAAGGACATCGACATCACCTTCCCCGAGAACTATACCCCCGAGCTGGCCGGTAAGCCCGTGGTGTTCCATGTGAAGGTCAACGAGGTCAAGCACAAGGAGGTCCCCGCCATCGACGACGAGTTCGCCAAGGACGTGTCCGAATTCGACACCCTGGAGGAGCTGAAGGCCGATACCCGCAAGCAGCTGACGGACGACCGCGAGGCCGCCGCCCAGCGTGCCTTTGAGGACGCCCTGATGCAGAAGGTGGCCGACGGCATCCAGGCCGACATCCCCGATGAGATGGTGGACGTTCAGGCCCAGCAGATGATGGAGAACTTCCAGCAGCAGCTGGCCGCCCAGGGCATCCCCTTTGACCAGTATCTGAAGATGACCAACACCACCGAGGACGATTTCAAGAAGCAGGCCCATGACCCCGCCGTGCAGCAGGTCCGCATGGATCTGGCCGTGGCCGCCCTGGTGAAGGCCGAGAACCTGGAGGCCACCGCCCAGGAGATCGAGGATGAGCTCAAGACCGTGGCCGATAAGTACGGCATGGACCTGGATACCATCAAGAAGTATCTGCCCGAGGCCGACGTCCGCGAGCAGGTCCTGCGCAGCAAGGCCATCAAGGCCGTGGCCGACGCCGCCGTAGCCGTGGCTCCCGTTGTTGAGGAGACCAAGGAAGAAGCCAAGCAGGAAGAGAAAAAGAAGGACGAGGAATAATTTTTCGTCCCCTGCTTGAGATACCCACCGGGCGGGTATAATTGGGTTGAGTTTCATCTATTTGTACAGGAGGTTTTTCCTATGAGTTTAGTCCCTTATGTTGTGGAGCAGACCAACCGGGGCGAGCGTTCCTATGACATCTTTTCCCGGCTGCTGAACGACCGCATCATCTTCCTGGGCGAAGAGGTCAATGATACCACCGCCAGCCTGGTGGTGGCCCAGCTGCTGTATCTGGAGGCCCAGGACCCCGACAAGGATATCCAGATGTACATCAACAGCCCCGGCGGTTCCGTGACCGCGGGTATGGCCATCTATGATACCATGCAGTATATCAAGTGCGACGTGTCCACCATCTGCATCGGCATGGCTGCCAGCATGGGCGCGTTCCTGCTGTCCTCCGGCGCCCGGGGCAAGCGCATTGCCCTGCCCAACGCGGAGATCATGATCCACCAGCCTTCCGCCGGGACCCAGGGTAAGGTCACGGATATGGAGATCGACGTGGAGCATTTCCTGAAGCTGAAAAAGCGCCTGAACCAGATCCTGGCCGACAACACCGGCAAGGATCCCGAACAGGTAAAGCAGGACTCCGAGCGGGATCACTGGATGCTGGCCGAGGAGGCCCGGGAATACGGCCTGGTGGACAAGGTCATTTACAAGAGGTAACCAATGGCAGACGATAAGAAATCCCTGCGGTGCTCCTTCTGCGGCAAGGCGGAGAATCAGGTGCACCGCATGATCCAGGGCCCCGGCGTGCGCATCTGCGACGAGTGCGTCCAGCTGTGCATGTCCATTCTGGACGACGGGTATCAGCCCGGCCCCGAGGCCGGGTACGAGACCCCGGACCAGCTGCCCACTCCCCGGGAGATCAAGGCGGTACTGGATCAGTACGTCATCGGTCAGGACGCCGCCAAGGTGGCCCTGTCCGTGGCGGTTTACAACCACTATAAGCGCATTTTCTTCGGCGGCGGCGAGGATGTGGAGCTGCAAAAGAGCAACATCCTGATGATCGGCCCCACCGGCTCCGGCAAGACCCTGTTTGCCCAGACCCTGGCCCGGGTGCTGAAGGTCCCCTTCGCCATCGCCGATGCCACCACCCTCACCGAGGCTGGTTATGTGGGCGACGACGTGGAGAACATCCTGCTGCGGCTGCTGCAGGCGGCGGATTTCGACGTGGAGCTGGCCGAGCACGGCATCATCTATGTGGACGAGATCGACAAGATCGCCCGCAAGAGCGAGAACACCTCCATCACCCGGGACGTGTCCGGCGAGGGCGTGCAGCAGGCACTGCTGAAGATCCTGGAGGGCACCGTGGCCAACGTGCCGCCTCAGGGCGGCCGCAAGCACCCCCATCAGGAGTTCATCCAGGTGGACACCCACAACATTCTGTTCATCTGCGGCGGCGCCTTCGACGGTCTGGAGAAGATCATCGAGCAGCGCACCGACCGCAAGGGCATCGGCTTCGACGCCATTGTGGAGAGTAAGGCAGAGCGCCGGACCGGACAGCTCCTCAAGGAGGTCCAGCCCCACGACCTGCTGAAATTCGGCCTCATTCCCGAGCTGGTGGGCCGTCTGCCGGTGATCGCCGCTCTGGACGGGCTGGGCCGGGAGGATCTGGTCCGTATCCTGACGGAGCCGAAGAACGCCCTGGTCAAGCAGTATCAGAAGCTGTTTTCCTATGACGATGTGAAGCTGGTGTTCGAGCCGGACGCTCTGGAGGCCGTGGCCGACAAGGCCATCGAGCGCAACATCGGTGCCCGGGGCCTGCGGGCCGTCATGGAGGGAGTCCTGACCCCCATCATGTACGACATTCCCTCGGACCACACCATCGAACAGGTAACCATCACCGCCGGGGCCGTCAACGACGGCGCAGCGCCCGTGATCCTGCGGGATCCCAGCCGCGGCACCAAGAACGCGCCGGCGTCCTGAAACAAGCACAAAGGGGAGAGACGCGTGCGCCTCTCCCCTCTTGCCCTATTGTACTTTCCCTATCGCAAAGGAGATACCCTTATGACCACACAAAATATGCCGGTGCTGGCCCTGCGGGGGCTGACTGCCTTCCCGGGCCAGACGCTGAGCTTCGACGCGGAGCGTGAGATATCCATCCTGGCCCTAGAAAACGCCATGGAGGGCGACCGGGAGCTGCTGCTGGTGACCCAGCGGGAGATCGGCGTACAGGACCCCCAGGAGGAGGACCTGTACGAGATCGGCACCGTGTGCCGCATTTTCCAGATCGTCAAGACCTCGGATACCGGGGTACGGGTCATCGCCGGGGGCCTGCACCGGGCGGCCCTGCGCCGCCTGTGGCAGACCAAGCCCTTCCTGCAGGCCAATGTGGAGCTGCTGGAGGACCAGAGCTGGCGGGCCTCGGACCGCACCGAGGCTCTGACCCGGCGGACATACGCCCTGTTTGGCCAGTATCAGGAGCTGGTGGGGAATCTGTCCGACCAGCTGGTGGCCTCGGTGCTGGATATCCGGGACCCCGGCGAGCTGGCGGACACCATCGCCGCCAACATCAACCTCCGGCACCAGGACCGCCAGCGGGTGCTGGAGGAGCTGCACCCCGTCCGGCGGCTGATGATTATGAACGAGATCCTGCTCCACGAGGTTGACATCGCCGCCCTGGAGTCGGATATTGACCAGAAGGTCCGCCAGCGGGTGGGCCAGGTCCAGCGGGACATGGTCCTGCGGGAGCAGCTCCATGTATTGCAGCACGAGCTGGGCGAGGACGGCGACGACGAGCTGTACGAGTACGAGGAGCGGATCGGCCGCTGCCGTGCCTCGGACGAGGTTCGGGAGAAGCTCATGAAGGAGCTGCACCGCCTGTCCAAGCAGCCCTTCGGCAGCGCCGAGGGGGCCGTCATCCGGAACTATCTGGACGTGTGCCTGGACGTGCCCTGGGGTGTGGAGACCCACGACCGGGCTGATGTGGAGCAGGCCCGGAAAATTCTGGACAAGGACCACTACGGCCTGGACAAGGTGAAGGAGCGGATCCTGGAATTCATCGCCGTGCGGCAGCTGAACCCCCAGGCCAAGGGCAAGATCCTCTGCCTGGTGGGCCCTCCCGGCGTGGGCAAGACCTCCATCGCCCTGTCGGTAGCCAAGGCCATGCACCGGAAGCTGTCCCGGCTGAGCCTGGGCGGCGTCCGGGACGAGGCGGATATCCGCGGCCACCGGAAAACCTACATAGGGGCCATGCCCGGCCGCATCATTGACGCGGTGATCCGCAGCGGCTCCATGAATCCCCTGCTGGTGCTGGATGAGATCGACAAGCTGGCCAGCGATATGCGGGGCGACCCGGCGTCGGCCCTGCTGGAGGTGCTGGACAGCGAACAGAACCACGCCTTCCGGGATCACTTCCTGGAGGTGCCGGTGGACCTGAGCCGGGTGATGTTCATCACCACCGCCAACACCCTGGACACCATCCCCCGTCCCCTGCTGGACCGGATGGAGGTCATCGAGCTCACCAGCTATACCGACGAGGAGAAGTTGCAGATCGCCAAGCGGCATCTGCTGCCCAAGCAGCTGAAGGAGCACGGTCTGAAGAAAACCCAGCTGCGCATCACCGACGACGCCATCCGGCGGGTCATCGCCGCCTACACCAAGGAATCCGGCGTCCGGGTGCTGGAGCGCCAACTGGGGAAGCTGTGCCGGAAAGCCGCCATGCAGCTGGTGGAGGGCGATGTAAAGCGAGTTGACATTACAGAGAATAACCTGAAAGAGCTGCTGGGAACCGAACGGTACAGCGAGTCCATCCACAGCGACCGGGACCAGGTGGGCGTGGTAAACGGCCTGGCCTGGACCCAGGTAGGCGGCGAAATTCTGGAAGTGGAGGCCCAGGCCCTGGACGGCAGCGGAAAGCTGGAGCTTACCGGCAATCTCGGCAGCGTTATGCAGGAATCCGCCAAGGCCGCCCTGACCTGCCTGCGCAGCCGTTGGGAGGAGCTGGGCCTGACCCGGGACTTCTATAAGACCAAGGACGTGCATGTCCACTTCCCGGAGGGGGCCGTGCCCAAGGACGGACCCTCGGCGGGTGTCGCCATCACCACCGCTATGCTGTCGGCGCTGACCGGACGGCCTGTCCGGGGCAGCGTGGCTATGACCGGCGAGGTGACGCTGCGGGGCCGGGTGCTGCCCATCGGCGGTCTGAAGGAAAAGACCATGGCTGCCCTGCGAAACGGCGTACATACGGTGCTGATTCCCCGGGAAAACGTCAAGGACCTGGACGAGATCGACCAGACCGTCCGGGCCGGTCTGCACTTCATCCCGGTGGACACCGTGGACCAGGTGTTTGCGGCGGCCCTGGTGCCTTCCCGCGGGGAGCACGCCGCCCCCCGTGGCCGCGTATCGGCGGAATCTCCCGCCGCACTGTCAGTGTAAAGGAGGAACGCTTGCCATGGCAATTAACTATAACAAGGCGGAATTTATCCGCTCGGCGGTGCGCCCGGACGCCTTTATCCGGGACGGACGGCCCCAGGTGACCTTTGCCGGACGCTCCAACGTGGGCAAGTCCTCCGTCATCAACCGCCTGCTGAACCGGAAGAATTTTGCCCGGGTGGGGGCCACCCCCGGCAAGACCACCCAGGTGAACTACTTTCTCATCGACAACCGCGCCTATCTAACGGACCTGCCCGGCTACGGCTATGCCAAGGTCAGCAAGGAGGAGCGGGACCGCTGGGGACGGCTGATGGAGTCGTATTTCCAGGAGCCGGGCCTCATCTCCCTGGGTGTCCTGATCGTGGACGCCCGGCACAAGCCCACGGCGGACGACGTGACCATGTTCCAGTGGTTCCGGGGCACCGGATGCCCGGTGGTGGTCGTGGCCAACAAGCTGGACAAGCTGAAAAAAAGCGAGATCGAGCCCAATCTGCAGCTGATTCGGGACACCCTGGAGCTGGAGGAGCAGGACTGTCTGGTCCCCTTCTCCGCCGAAAAGGGCACCGGAAAAAACGAACTGCTGTCGGCCATCTCCCAGCGGCTGGGCGTGTGAATCCGGGCCTCCGCAATTCTGCCATCTTTTGCCAAAAACTAACCTTTGGTTAATGGTATTTTATCTGAGTCCACTGTACAATGGATGTACAGTGGACTCATTTTATCAAGGAGGAACGAACCATGCGAAAATTCAGCATTTTCTTGCTTCTGTGCACCCTGGTGCTGTGCCTGGCCGCCTGCGGAAATCAAGGGACGACGGACGACGACATCGTCGGCGACGACTGGCGCACCTGGGGCACCATTCAGGACACCGGCACCCTGACTCACGACGGTCAGATGATCGACGTGTGCATCTGCATCACCGACACCGGCGCCGACCTCTACTATGACAGGGCTGAGCAGGAGCTCTACGCCACCGTGCAGTTCCCGGTGCCCCTCGACTCTGCCGCCAGCCGCTACCAGGGAACGGACTACAGCGATCTGGACGGCGACGGCAACAGCGACCTGCAGATGTCCTTCGACCAGGATGGCGAGTATGTGACCTACGTCTGGTACTGGAACACGGTCCGGGGCGAGTTCATGGACACGCTGGCGGACTGAGGAGGCTGCTTCATGAGAAAAACGCTTTGGCTGGCGGCTGTGCTGGCGCTGCTGCTGTCCCTGACGGCGTGCAGCGACGGCGGGGAGGCCCCCTCCCCTGCCGTGCCGGAGGATCAGCACCAGGTGACGGACGCCAGCGAGCTGGAGGGCAAGTGGTCCTCCCCTTCCGGCAACATCCTGTATTTCGTGGCCGACGAGGGGTGCTACTACTACCAGACCTTCTCCGGCCGCACGGGGCAGGGCTGCTATGACACCTCCGGCGACGTGCCCATGATCGACTTCGACGGCTTCCTGTACAATTTCATCCTGCGGGATGACGGCGTGCTGCTGCCCAACCAGAACGGCAGCGGCGACGCGGAGTCCTTCGACCACTTCACCTTCACCCGCAGCGACGCCCGGGTGGACATCTGGGACATTGCCCAGCTGGACGGCGTGTGGCAGAACGCCCTGGGCGAGACTCTGGTCATCGACTCCCAGCGCATGGAGTATCTGAGCTACACCCGTCTGTCCGCCGGCAGTGGGACCATTGTGGACGCCGGGGACGGCAAGGGCCCCTATCTGTCCATGGACGGCTTCCGCGCGTACATCTTCCCCGGCCTGGAGGCGGACCGCTTTACCCTGCTGCCGGATGGGGAAACGAATGGCGATTTCTCCGGCGTGTTCTACCCCTATGGCCAGGTGGCGGCCTATACCGGCCTGCCGGGGGCCAGCTTTGAGCTGGACGAGGACGACCTGTGCCGCTGGTACAGCGACGGACACGACGCCTTCTACATCACCGGCAGCTACACCCTCCACGAGGACGGCCTGGCCTATCGGCAGGACGGGCCGGTGTACGCCGCCGGTTTTGACCCGGTGGATTACGATCCCGCCGAGGACTGGGGCGAAAACTGGATGAACAACTGGGGATGAGAAAATGGAGAAGAATGTATGCCCCCTGTGCGGGAAACCGCTGAAAAAAGGCTCCACCGCGTGCTCCTGCGGCTACAAGGAGCCCATGGCGGAGCAGGAGCTTCTGCGGCGGCTGGCGGTGTGGAGCCGGGTCCAGACCCTGGGCACGGTGCTGCTGGTGCTGGGCTTCCTTGTGGGAGCCGTTGTGTGGTGGCGGTCAGGCGACATCCGGTGGGGCCTGTTGGCTCTGTTCGCGTTTCTGTTCTCCGGGGCCGGGTGTATCTTCTGGGGCCAGAGCCGCCAGCGAAAGCTGGTCTGGGAGCAGATGGGCGACTATTTCCGCATGGAAACGGAGAACGCCTTTGGCCCGCCCCTGAACGTGCCGGGGCTGGTGATTGATGAGGCACACATCCGCCGGGGCGACATGATTCCTCAGCCCTGGGAAAAGTGTCAAGTGAAGAATTACCGCCAGGGTGTCCACCAGGGCGTCCGGTTCGGCGCGGCCAACGTGGAACTGACCCATGAGTTCGAGGAGCACGTGGGCCGGGACGTCAGCGACAGCATGTCCCGGTCCGTGAAAGCCTTCGGCGGCGTGTGGCTGGTGTGTGAAACGGCACACTGCGCCCCTGCCGGCGGATATTTGTACCGGCGGGAGGATGCGGCATATGACCGGGACGGTCTGGGGCTGCTGCCCCTGCTGGAAAAGCTGGGGCGTCCGGCAGCCGTGCGCTGGGACGGAAACCGACTGGCGCTGGCCCTGGAGTCCAATCTGCCGGTGATGGACCTGCCGGAGGGCAACCTGGCCGTCAGGGATCTGAATGGCCTGCGATACGCCTACCGGCTATCGCTGCGGTATTTGCAGGGGATCATCGAAGCCCTGTGCCGGTGCGAAGCCCTGTTTGGGGCAGAAGGAGAGGAGCAAGCACATGGATAACAGCACACAGAGTATTCAAAAGGGCCGTGCCCTGGCGGACTTCGGCAAATTCTTTTCCGGCCTGGGCCTGGTGATTGCGGCCATCGGCGCAGGATTTGGCGGCGCGGTGCCCGTCATTGTCGCAGGTGTTGTCATTCTGCTCATCGGCGGGCTGATGGGCTCCGCTGGCGGCAAAAAGCTGCAGGATGCGGCCCAGGGCGGTTTGGCCCAGGCGGCTATGGAGCAGGTGCTGGAGGAGGCGGAGTACCGCCCCGGTGCGCATATCTCCAACGAAAAATACGCAGAGTCGAGGCTGGGACTGCCAAAAGCCGACAACATGGGCAGCAGCGGCCTGGTCTGCGGCAAGTACCACGGCCGCCCCCTGGAGATCAGCAATCTGGAGCTTTCCAACACCCTGGCGTACCAGAATCCCGAGACGGAGGTCTGGGAGAATCGTGAGCTTCCCATCTTCAAGGGCCAGTGGATGGCGGCAGACCTGGGGCGCACTCTCCCCTGCGATGTGCAGGCAGCGCCCAAGGGCAAGCTGGCCCGCCTGCTGGGCCGGGAGGGCTTCACCTCGGAAAATCCGGAGTTTGACCGGCGGTTCAATGTCCGGTGCGAAGATCCCACCGCCGGGCAGTCCCTGCTGTCCCCCCGGGTCATGGATCAGCTGCTGAAAATGGGCAGCGTCTATCTCAGCGTCAAGGCCGACGGCCGCGTGTTTGCGGCCATCCAGACAGACGATCTGCTGTTTGACGCCGGAAAGGGCCGCCCGGAGGGCCTGACCCAGCGCTTTGTGGACCAGCTCCGTGTGTTCACGGACCTGCTGGACGCCATGAAGGGGTGATGATATGCCCTTCTGGGGTGCGGCAGTGATATTCGTCCTGGCTGTGGCCGGGTTCGTCATCGGTGCGCTGCGGCTGCGGCAGCGCCGTGGCCTGCGGGCGGCGTACATGATCGTGTGCGGCCTTCTGGCCGTCGTCAGCGGCGCATATATGGCGCTGATCATCATTCTGGTCAGCAGCGTGCGATAGGCTAATCAGCAACCGATTTTGGCAGCCTTTTTGCTTGCAATAATACCCTCTCATGCAGGTTTATCGTCCTGCACGAGAGGGTATTTCGTTATAGTGGTCGTATTACCGCTGCAGGGTCTTGACCCACTCGCCGTATTTGCGGAGGTTCTCGTCCCGGGCAGCAGGGCCATCGCCAATGGTCAGGACATAGACCTTGATCTTGGGCTCGGTGCCGCTGGGCCGCACCAGGATGGTGGTGCCGTCCGTCAGCTCATAGCGCAGCACGTTGCTGCCGGACAGCTCCATGGCGGATTTTTCGCCGGTGCGGCAGTCGATGACGCTGCCGTCGGTATAGTCCTTGCGGCGCAGGACCTCCACCCCGGCAATAGCGGCCGGGGGATCTGCCCGCAGGTCCCGCATCAGCTGAGCCATCTTCTCCAGGCCGTCCAGGCCGGGCATCACCAGATTGTGGGTCTTTTCGCCGTAATAGCCGTACTTTTCGTACAGGGCGTTCAGGGCGTCAAACAGGGTCATGCCCTGAACGGCATACCAGGCGGCCATCTCCGTCAGGATCAGGGAGGCGGTGACGGCGTCCTTATCCCGGACGTAGTCCCCCAGCATATAGCCGTAGCTCTCCTCATAGCTCATGATGACCTGGCCCTTGCCCTGGCCCTGGCCCTCCAGCTCGTTCTTCTTCTCTGCCATGAACTTGAAGCCGGTGAAGGTATCACAGCAGGTGACGCCGTTGGCCTCGGCCACCTTCCGGGCCATCTCGGTGGTGACGATGGTCTTCAGGAAATAGGGATGCTCCGGCAGCTTGCCCGCCCGGCGCATGGCCCCGATGAGGTAGTCCAGCATCAGCACGCCGGTCTGGTTCCCGGTAACGGGCACAAAAGAGCCATCGTGGCTGCGGACCATGATGCCCACCCGGTCGCTGTCCGGGTCGGTGCCCAGGATGAAGTCCGCCCCCACCTGGTTGGCCAGGTCAATGGCCAGATAGAAGCCCTCGGGGTTCTCCGGATTGGGGGAGGCCACCGTGGGGAAATTGCCGTCGAGGACCATCTGCTCCTTGACGCAGTACAGGTGCTTCACGCCCAGGCCCCGCAGGGCCTCCGGCACCAGCTGCCAGCCGCAGCCGTGGAAGGGGGTGTACACCATCTTGAAGGTGTCGGCCACCTGGGCCATGGACTGCCGGTCGTTGACCATGGCCATCACATGGGCCATGAAGCGGTCGTCGGTCTCCCGGCCCATGACCTGGATCAGTCCCTGGGCCGCTGCGTCGTCATAGGCCATCCGGCGCACGCCGGTGAAAATGTCGATATGCTCCAGCTCCCGGGCGATGGCGGCAGCGTGCTGAGGCGGCAGCTGGGCGCCGTCGGACCAATAGACCTTGTAGCCGTTATACTCCTTGGGGTTGTGGCTGGCGGTGACGTTGATACCCGCCTGGCAGCCGTATTCCCGGACGGCGAAGCTCAGCTCCGGCGTGGGACGCAGAGACTCGAAGATCCGCACATGGATGCCGTTGGCGGCGCAGACCTCGGCGGCGGCCCGGGCAAACTCCATGGAGTGGTTGCGGCAGTCCATGCACAGGGCCACGCCCCGGCGCTTGGCCTCCTCCCCCTCGGCGCAGATGACGTTGGCAAAGCCCTGGGTGGCCCAGCGGATGACATGGACGTTCATCTGGTGCAGGCCCACCTTCATGGTGCCCCGCAGACCGGC
>ERZ791923.2813-NODE-2813-length-14582-cov-2.385076_pt1 | contig 14582 bp, 14 predicted proteins | sample MGYA00510133_ERZ791923 | MGnify/ENA primary metagenome ERZ791923 (study PRJEB30046, sample SAMN00792106) | human gut metagenome | study: EMG produced TPA metagenomics assembly of the A metagenome-wide association study of gut microbiota in type 2... | reverse complement strand
AGAGAGGGGCGAGTCAACGTGACTCGCCCTTTTTATTTTCTCTCGTTTTTCAATTCTTCATTTTCAATTCTCAATTGTTTTACCTACCTTAGCGTTCTGAATCAATTTATGTGGAAATGGCATTATTCGGTCTATTTAATAAAAAGAAAAAGGAAAGCCTTGACAAAGGTTTAGAGAAGACGAAAGAAAGTGTATTCAAAAAACTCTCCCGGGCAATTGTTGGTAAATCTAAGGTTGACGACGAGGTTCTGGATAACTTGGAAGAAGTATTGATTTCTTCGGACGTGGGAGTTGATACAACTCTTCGTATCATTGAACGAATCGAAGAAAGAGTACAACGGGATAAATATGTGGGTACGGATGAATTAAACCGGGTACTGAAAGAAGAGATTGTTGACTTGTTGAAAGAGAATAATTCAACGGATTACGATGCTTTGAGTTTACCGGAAGGACATGGACCTTATGTAATCATGGTAGTTGGGGTGAATGGAGTGGGTAAGACAACGACAATTGGCAAATTGGCTCATAAGTTCAAAGATGCTGGAAAATCTGTTGTTTTAGGGGCTGCAGATACCTTTAGAGCTGCTGCGGTAGATCAGTTGGTGATTTGGGCCGAGCGAGTAGGAGTACCGATTGTAAAACAGGGAATGGGCGCTGATCCTGCCTCTGTGGCTTTTGACACGCTGAGTAAAGCGAAAGCTGAGAATGCAGATGTGGTGCTTATTGACACGGCAGGACGTTTACACAATAAGATAAACCTGATGAATGAATTGACGAAAATCAAGAAGGTCATGCAAAAAGTGATTCCGGATGCCCCACATGAAATTTTGTTAGTACTTGACGGTTCTACCGGGCAGAATGCTTACGAACAGGCGAAACAATTTACTTTGGCTACGGAAGTAAATGCTTTGGCGATTACAAAACTGGACGGAACGGCAAAAGGTGGTGTTGTTATTGGTATTTCCGATCAATTCAAGATACCTGTGAAATACATTGGTATCGGTGAAAAAATAGATGATTTACAAGTATTCAATCGTGAAGAGTTTGTAGACTCTTTATTTAATTAATAGAACATAATTTTTGAGAGCGGTTATTATGGCAGACAAGGTCATGATAACCGTTTTTTAATGTTTAGCTATGAAGAAGAGAATTTTATTTATTTGTTTGGGTAATATATGCCGCTCCCCAAGTGCCGAGGCTATTATGAAATATTACGTGAAAGAGCGGGGATTGGAAGGGCAATACTATATTGATTCAGCCGGAATTAGTGGTTATCATTCCGGAGATCCGGCAGATCGTCGGATGCAGAGTCATGCGATAAGAAGAGGATATGATCTGACCAGTTTATCCCGGAAATTTTATCCGGATGCAGATTTTTCTGATTTTGATATGATTATCGGTATGGATGACCAGAATATCCGTGATCTGCAAAGAATGGCAACTTCTGAGGAAGAAAAGAATAAAATATTCAAGATGACTGATTTCTGCCAGCGTTTTTCCTACCGGGATAGTGTTCCAGATCCTTATTATGGTGGGGATTCCGGATTCGAATTAGTGTTGGACTTACTGGAAGATGCTGTTGAAGGTCTGCTGGATCAGTTAGGAAATAAATAAAGCTCATAAGGTATTTTCCTATGAGCTTTATTGGAAAGTTTTGACTGTTTATTTCAGGCTAGTCAAGCATTCATTTACATTGTTCTCGATGCGGGCAAGAATATTCGTGCTGTCGGCTTTCTCGAATTTCGTTCCCGTGATATGTTCGTATAATTCGATGTAACGATTTGTGATGTTGGCTACCACTTCCGGAGTCATTTCCGGAACAGTTTGACCTTCTTTTCCTTGGAAACCATTTTCCATTAACCATTCACGAACGAATTCTTTGGATAGTTGACGTTGCCTTTCTCCTTTTGCTAGGCGTTCTTCGTAACCGTCGGCATAGAAATAACGGGAAGAATCCGGGGTATGGATTTCGTCGATCAAATAGATCTTTCCATCTTTTTTACCGAATTCGTATTTCGTGTCCACGAGAATTAATCCCATTTTGGCTGCAATCTCTGTTCCTCTTTGGAAAAGGGCAAGAGTGTATTTTTCGATGGCCTCATAATCTTCTTTACTAACCAATCCGGACGAGAGAATTTCTTCTTTAGAGATATTTTCATCGTGTCCTTCCATAGCTTTGGTGGTAGGAGTTACAAGAGGTGTCGGAAATTTCTGGTTTTCAACCATTCCTTCTGGTAAAGGTAAACCGCAAAGGGTTCTCTTGCCTGCTTTATATTCTCTCCATGCACTTCCGGCCAAGTAACCGCGAATAACCATTTCTACTTTGAATGGTTCACATTTGTGACCAACTGTCACCATCGGATCAGGTGTTGCTATTTTCCAGTTCGGAACGATGTCTGACGTTGCGTCCAGAAATTTAGCGGCAATTTGATTCAATATTTGTCCTTTGTAAGGTATTCCTTTCGGGAGTACCACGTCGAAAGCGGAAATTCTGTCGGATACCAACATAACGAGGTATTCGTCATTGATGTTATACACGTCGCGTACTTTACCGACGTATTCATCTTTCTGTCCCGGGAATTTGAAATTTGTTTTTACAATCGCTTCCATGTTATTTGCTTTAAAGATCCGTTATTTAGTTTTTTCTTCGTTGTTGTAAGCGTTGACAATCTCTTTCACCAGCCTGTGGCGAACGATGTCACTATTGTCGAATTCGACGAATGCAATACCTTTTATATGGTGCAGTAATTTGAAGGCATGAATTAATCCTGAATCACTTTGTTTGGGGAGGTCTATTTGGCTCATATCTCCAGTGATCACAAATTTAGCGTTGACACCCATACGGGTTAAGAACATCTTTAACTGATTTTTTGTCGTGTTTTGAGCTTCATCGAGAATCACAAATGCATCATTCAGTGTACGTCCCCTCATGTATGCTAAAGGGGCAATTTGAATGATTTCCGTTTCGAGATATTCGCTTAATTTTTTCGAGGGAATCATGTCAGAAAGTGCATCATACAGGGGCTGCAAATAGGGATCAACTTTCTCTTTCATGTCCCCGGGCAGGAATCCAAGGCTTTCACCTGCCTCTACTGCCGGACGGCTGAGAATGATCCGTTTGACCTCTTTGTTGCGTAATGCTTTTACCGCAAGAGCGATTGCCGTGTAGGTTTTACCGGAGCCGGCCGGGCCTGAGGCAAAAAGCAGGTCGTTTGTTTTGGCCAGATCAACGAGTTTACGTTGATTTGTTGTTCTGGCCCGTATAATTTTCCCGTTATTCCCGAAAACAATAATTGAGGCTGGGTCCTCGGGGTCTTCCACGATCTCGTCTTCCAGAATAATTCTCTTCAGGTTGGCGATCGTGAGCATATTATATTTATTATAATGTTCCAAAAGGGCATTGATTTTGGCAACAAGGACATCAATGTCGCTTTCTTCTCCCTGAATAATGATTTCATCGCCCCTGGCGGTGATCTTCAATTTTGGGAAAAATTCTTTTAAAGTAATGAATTTTGCATTGTTAATGCCGTAAAAGTCAATAGGATCAATGTTTCCAATACTTATTCTTCTCTCTATCATGAAACTTAAAATAAAAGCCTTATTTTTGCAGGTGCAAAGTAGGGAAAACAATTGAAAATTGAAAGTTGGAAATTGAAAATTTTTCACGAGAGTAGAGTTTGTTATGGAGAAAGATTTTACAAAACAGGAAGAAGCTTTTGCAGAGCTATTGAATATAATGGAAACTTTGAGGGAAAAGTGTCCTTGGGATCATAAACAGACGATGGAGTCTTTGCGGACGTTATCCGTGGAGGAGGTTTATGAGCTGGGAGATGCGATTCTGAAAAATGATATGCAGGAGGTGAAAAAGGAGTTGGGGGATTTGCTTATGCATATCGTGTTTTATGCCTTGATCGGGAAGGAACAGGAGCAATTTGACATGACGGATGTTTTGAACGAGATCTGTGCCAAGTTGCGCTATCGTCATCCGCATATTTATGGGGAGGTGAAGGTCGAAGATGAGAATGACGTGTTACGTAACTGGGAACAATTGAAGTTGAAAGAGAAGGGACGTCATAATAAAGTTTTGGAAGGAGTGCCGGATGCTCTTCCGGCTTTAGTGAAAGCATACCGAATTCAAGATAAGGTGAGGGGAGTTGGGTTCGACTGGAAACAAAAAGAGGACGTATGGCAAAAGGTGCGGGAGGAGTTGGGTGAATTGGAAGTCGAGGTTGCCCGGAAGGATCAGGTGCGTATGGAAGAAGAATTCGGTGATTTCATGTTTGCCATGATTAATGCGGCGAGACTATACGGTATAAATCCGGAAGATGCTTTGGAGAAATCCAACAAGAAATTTATTCGTCGTTTTTCATACGTGGAAAAGAAAGCTCACGAAACAGATCGTAACCTTTCGGATATGACCTTGGAGGAAATGGACGAGTATTGGAACGAGGCAAAAGCGATAGAAAAAGCTTAGAATGAAAAGAGCGAATTAATTTACGATTTATGATTGAAAAAGTATGGATTTCGTGGGAAGAAATCTAAAATCTAAAATTTAAAATTAGCAAGGTGGATTTAACAGGTAAATGGAAATATAAAGAGGATTATGGCTATGGGGTAGCCGAGGGTGAGTTGTTCTTGAAACAAGAGGGGAATGATTTGTCCGGGCGGATTATTTTTACGGATAAGCTTGAAGGAGAGGAAGGATATATGTTACAGGAATTTTTAGTGGGAAGGCTTGAAGAACATAAGGTAAAATTGGATGCCGAAGAGTTTGATATTATCCATTCCGAACACGAGATCGAGTACGAGTTGGATAGTTGGTTTCGTATCTTGGTTGATGCCGATACGATTGTTGGGGTGAGTAAGGATGGACAGGGAATCGAGGGAAAATTCACATTCACGAGAGAAAAGAATTAAGTATAAAAAAATAGATAAATTTGAAAAGCTGACAAAAGTCAGCTTTTTTTTGTCTCGGATCGGTTATATTGCAGAAGAATCTAATAACCTAACTAATAAAACAATAACTTATGTCGAAGATTAATTCGCATCCGATTCTGGATGTTCCGAAACGAGATAAAGTGGTATTCACTTTTAACGGTAAGAAAATCGAAGGAGAAAAAGGTTTTACCATTGCGGCAGCCTTGCATCAGGCCGGGTACCCCGTGCATAGTCACAGTCTGGATGGCCGGGGACGTTCTCTAGCCTGTGGCATCGGGAAATGTGGGGCTTGTGAGATGTTGGTGGATGGTAAAGTCCGGCGTATTTGCGTGACAAAAGTGGATGGAGTGAAAGAGGTACGGGAGTTCGCCCAGGGGGAAATGGCCGAACAACATGCCGAACACCGGATTGATACTAGGAAAGTACTTCGTACCACGGTGGTGATCGTGGGGGCCGGACCTGCCGGATTAGCCGTACGGGAAGAATTTGAAAAATATGGAATAGATAATATCGTGATTGATAATAACGATAAGATTGGCGGTCAATTTAATATGCAGACCCACCAGTTCTTCTTTTTCGAGAAAGAAAAGCGTTTTGGCGGTATGCGCGGATTTGATATTGCCAAAACCTTGGCGGGGGAGAACATGGAAGGCATTTACTTGAATTCTACGGTTTGGGATATTTTGGAGGGGAAACGAGTGGCTGTGAAAAACTTGGAAACGGATACCGTGTTTTTCGTGGATGCAGACTATCTGGTTGTGGCCACGGGGGCCGTACCGTTTATGCCGGCTTTTGAAAACGATGATTTGCCCGGGGTGTACACGGCGGCTGTTGTTCAGAAAATGATGAATAACTAACTTACGCTGTTGGGAAAGAATATACTGACCGTGGGAGCCGGAAATATCGGTTATCTGACTTCTTACCAGTTGATGCAAGCAGGGGCCCGCGTGAAGGCGATTATTGAGGGGATGCCCAAAGAAGGTGGTTTCCCCGTGCAAGCAAATCGGGTGCGCCGTTTGGCCATACCAATCATGACGTCTCACGTGCTGTTGAAAGCGATCCCGAATGCTAATCACACGGGAATCACGGGGGCTGTTATTGCCGAATGTGAGAATTTCAAACCGATTCCGGGTACGGAAAGAATATTGAATGGTATAGATGTCATAAATATATGTACGGGGTTGATACCGGACAATCAATTGTTGATGAAAGGAAAGGCCGTCTTTGGTGAACATTGCTATGCTGCGGGAGATGCCGTGAGAATTGGAGAAGGGACGAGTGCCGTGTTGCGAGGGAAACAGACTGCTATTGAGATATTGATGGACTTGGGGGCTAGGGTGAGTTATGATGATTATCTGGTAGTCTCTAAAGAGTATATCGATTCTCAACAACATCCGGTTCGGATTCTGGAAACTCCCTGTTTGCCGGAGACGGAACGTATGCACAAACGGGGATTCGTGCAAATGGATTGTTTGTATGGTTTTGCGTGTAATCCTTGTTCTTTTGCTTGTCCTCATGGGGCAATAACTAAAAGTTCGACTTCTACCGTGCCTCACGTGGATTACGATAAATGTATCGGGTGCATGGAGTGCGTCTATCAATGTCCGGGATTGGCCATTTTCGGTTATTATTTGCGGAAAGATAACTTGTTCCTGCCGATAGAATACGAGGTAAAGGAGAAAGAGGTAGTTTACCTGGTGAATAATTATGGTGAAAGGTTGGGAGAGGGAATTATCGAGAAAGTTCTACATAAGCCGAATAAAACGAATATTGCCCGGGTGAAAGCTTTGGATGTTCACGGGGAAGATTTGGTGAAGGTAAGAGGTTTCGTGGTGAAGGAGAATTACCCGCAACCGCTGGATTTGGAACCGTTGTTGAAGGATCAACCGGGAGCCACGTTTATTTGCCATTGTGATGATGTTACTTTGGACGATGTTTTGAAAGTCGTGGGTGATCGTACCTTTATTTCGATAGACGAGATAAAGCATACCACTCGCTTGGGAATGGGACCTTGCCGGGGGAAACGTTGTATTCCTCGGTTGAAAACAGCTTTACGGGCGAAAGGGATCGAGATCGTGGGTGACGCTACACCGAGAGCGCCCCTGTCTAACCAGTTGAATCTAGGTGAATTGTATCCGCCAAAACGAGGTGACGAGCATCGTGTGGCTAATCGATCGGATTTCAAGAAGATCGAGGTCGGGGCGTTGATTGCCGGAGGCGGTATTGCCGGAAGTGCATTATTCCGCTATATGGCAGATTCCGGTTTGAATCCCGTGCTGGTGAATGCGGATAGAGGTTCTTCTTGGAGAAACATCGGAGGAGGGCGTACGGCATTCTCTTTACCGGAGCTGGCCGAGATTGCGGAGCATAATCATGCAATATTTAAAGAATTACAGAAAATGTCGAATATCGACTACAAGACGACCCGATATATTAATCTGGCTCATGATGAAGCCACTTTCAATGCCTTGGATGCGAGTCGTGCATGGTCGGACGCCTATATGGTTGACCCGAAGAATTTCCAGAAAGAGATTTCTCCTTATTTCAGCACGAAATCTAAACGTTATCTAGGAGCTTTGATTACCAATGACTGTTGGCAGGCGACACCCGGTAAAGTGGTTGATTTAATCCGTAACATGGGTATTTCATCCGGAGGGCGGATCGTGGAAGATTGCAAGGTGTTGGAGGTGATGAAAGAGGGATCAACATATTGTATCTTGGTATTAACTCATGATAAGAAGTACGTGGAATTCCGTACGGAGATATTCGTGAATGCCTTGGGAGCCGGTGCCGGAAAGATATGCGAGGGATTGGGAATTCATGCGGGATTATACCCGGTACGCCATCAGGCATTTATTACTCGTCGTCTGCCTATGTTGGGAAAGAACGGAGATAGTTTGGATATGCTGATCGATAGGCAGGAATATAAAGGATTCTCCGCTGTCTACGGGCAACAGTTAGTTCACACGGGACAGATTATCGGTTGTACTTCTCCGCGGGTGGATGCGTTGCGGACAGATAAAAATCTGATCTTGAACACGAAGGAGTTCATGGAAATTATCAGTGAATTCTTCGTGGATTGGATGCCCGAATTGGCTGGTGTCAGTATACAGGCCACGTGGTCCGGATATTACACGGAACCTCGCTATATCGTTGATCCCGAATTAGGCCTGTTTGTCGGCATGCGGGGACATGGGTTCATGTTATCTCAATACTTGGCTAAGATGTATGTTGATAAATTGATGGGACGGCCTGTTCCGGAGTATTTTGATCGCTTGAAATTGAACGGATCGGGATTATCGGAAAAAGCCTTTAAGTGATTTAGAGATTTTAAATTTATGATTCTAGATTGCCCCCCACAACTTCCTGTGCTTTCAGGTAGATTGTGGGTGGTAATTTAAAATCTAAAATCATTAAATCTAAAATTATTCCTATCTTTGTGCCAAAATTACAGAATATGATAAAGTTAGGAGAATACAACATATTGAAAGTCGTTAAGATCGTGGATTTTGGTGTTTATTTGGATGGAGGGGAGTATTGGGGTGAGATTTTGCTACCAAAAGAAACGGCTCCGGCTGAGTGTAAGGAAGGTGATGAATTAAAAGTTTTCATTTATTTTGATTCGGAAGACCGGGTGATTGCCACGATGACAACACCTAAAGCCATTGTAGGTGATTTTGCCTTAATGAAGGTGGTGGGTACGAGTCGAGTGGGGGCTTTTTTGGACTGGGGATTGCGTAAGGATTTGCTGGTTCCTTTTCGGGAACAGCGGGAAGAGATGGTTGTGGGGCGTGAATATCTGGTTTATGTTTACGTGGATAAAACGACGGATCGTATTGTTGCTTCCACTAGATTGAGTCGTTTTCTAGACAAAACTCCGGCGGATTATGAACCGGGACAGGAAGTCGAGTTAATCGTTGCTCGTCGTACAGATTTAGGGTATAATGTTATTGTCAATAATAGCCATGAGGCCATTATTTATCGTAACGAGATATTCCAACCTATAACTATCGGGCAGCACTTGACTGGTTATGTTAAAACAATTCGGGAAGACGGGAAAATTGATTGTATTCTGCAAAAAAATGATGGTCATGAACAAATTGATCGTCTGGCAGCCTTGATACTGAAAAAGCTGGAAGAGAATGGAGGAGCTTTGCCTGTATCGGATAAGAGTGATCCGGACGAAATATACCGTCTTTTCGGTTGCAGCAAAAAGAACTACAAAAAGACGGTTGGCGGTTTATTCAAACAGCATAAGGTTATTATCGGGGAAAAGGAGCTGAAATTGAAAAAATGAACTGAAGACTACCTCCCCTAATCCCTCTTTACACGGGAGGGGAAAACGGACGGCAAGGATACATTCCCGTGTTTTAATGCAGCGTATCCTCCCCTTGTGTAAGGGAAAGTTAGAGGGGATAGTTGAAAAGCTAAAAGAATATATTTAAGTAATTAGAAAATGTCTAAAGTTCGGGCATATATCACGAGTTTTCGGTTAAGAACATTACCTTTATCCTTATCGGGTGTATTGCTAGGCTCTTTATTAGCGGCAAGTGATGGGTATTTTAAAACGACAACCTTTGTGTGGGCCATGCTCACCACGGTTGCCTTACAAATATTGTCTAATCTGGCGAATGAGGTGGGGGATTTAACCAAGGGAACGGATAATGAACATCGTTTAGGGCCTATCCGGAGCGCCCAAAGTGGAGCTTTGAGTATGCGGGAAATGGTACAGGCCATGATTGTTTTCGGGGTAATAGCGATCATCACTGGAAGTTTGTTAATCTATGAGGCATTTCGGGATTTGTTGAATTGGAAAAGTATCGCTTTGTTTATTGCCGGAGGTGCGTCTATTGTGGCCGCCGTGAAATACACGGTCGGGAAGAGTGCTTATGGTTACCGGGGACTGGGTGATCTTTTCGTGTTTATCTTTTTCGGGGTAGTGAGCGTGATGGGAAGTTATTTTGCCATGTCTGGTGTCTTGCCTTGGATATGCGTGTTGCCGGCTGCGGCCATCGGTTTCCTCTCTTCCGGTGTTTTGAATATGAATAATATCCGCGACATCGAGAATGATTCCGTTTGTGGTAAACGTACTATCCCAGTTATCTTGGGAATACAGGGAGCAAAGATATATCATTTCGTGATCACGCTATTAGCTGTGATTTGTTTAGTATTGTACTCCATGTTGCACTCAGCCGGATGGACGGGGTATCTCTTTTTGTTAACGCTACCGTTGTTGGTAATGCATCTGAAGTCAGTCTATCGGGGAGAAGGAAGAGCTTTGGATTCTCAGTTGAAATTTCTTTCGATAACGACATTGCTGATAGCGCTTTTATTAGGTTTTGGTCAATTACTAAGTTGTTAGATTATGATATTAAAAAAGGTCTGTAAATATTTGCAGACCTTTTTAATACTAGTATTTTCCTTTTAGAAAGGAAGATCGTCGGCTTCCGGCATGGGAGGAATGTCCTCCACTTTGTATTCCGGTACCGGGGCTCCCATCATCGGGGTTTCTGCTTGAACTTTCTCAATTCTCCAACCTTCGAGGTTCGTGAAATAAGATACTTGTCCGTTGTTCTCCCATTTGCGTCCACGCAAATTGAAATACACTTTAATATTCTCGTTCAATTGAATAGTCTCTAAAAGATCACACCGGTCTTGGATCAATTGAACTTTTACGAAGTCGTTCCACTGTGGATTTTTCTCGTTTTCAACTTCTATCACGAATTCTCTCTTCTGGAAACGATCACTGATTTTTTGTGTAGCTTCTTTGTAAATTAATTTTCCGGTAACTTCGTAATTCATGGTTTTTCTGATTAGAAACAAGCCCAAGAGACCTTGGGCTTGCTAGCTGTTTAAATATCAAATGATAAATTATTTTTGAGCGTTCGGGTCAACGATGTCAATTAATTCAACTTTGAAAATCAACGTTTCGTTCGGTCCGATAGCACCTCTGGCTCCTTGAGGTCCGTATGCTAAGTTTGACGGGATGTAAAGAGTCCATTTAGAACCAACAGGCATTAATTGTAATGCTTCCGTCCAACCTTTGATCACGCGGTTTACAGGGAATTCGGTAGGCTCACCTCTCTTGTATGAAGAGTCAAACTCGGTTCCGTCAATCAAAGTTCCTTTGTAGTGAACTCTAACAACACTAGTGTCTGCCGGGATAGCTCCGGTTCCTTCTTTTTCAATTTTGTATTGAAGTCCGCTTTCGGTAGTTTTGATACCATCTTTCTTGGCGTTTGCTGCCAAGAACTCTTCTCCGGCTTTCAATGCTTTTTCAGCTTTAGCCATCATGGCTTTTTGAGTGTATTTCTGTAAAAACATATTCATTTGCATCATGTCGGCAGGAGCGTCTTTTTTCTGTAATGCGCTGTTCATTCCGGCGATAATAGCGTCCATATTGATCTCTTCAATACCGTTACCGGTGATATTAGAACCGTACATGTAACCGATATAGAATCTGGCAGTATCAGCTTCGTTTTTCAGAGATACATTCGTTTTTGTAGAAGTGTTGCAGCAGCTAGATAAACCGATTGCAGCAACAGATAAACCTAAAATTAGATTTTTTGCGTTCATAGTTTTTCGTAAATTAAATTATACTATATCTAATAATTCGATATCAAAAATCAAGGTCTCATTCGGTCCGATAGCCTGTCCTGCACCGTGAGGGCCGTAAGCTAGATCTGAAGGAATATATAATTGCCATTTAGAACCTACGGGCATTAATTGAAGGGCTTCAACCCAACCGGCAATAACTCCGTTTACCGGAAATTCAGCGGGTTCGCCACGACGGATGGAAGAGTCGAACACGGCACCATTGATCAAGCGTCCTTCATAGTGGCATTTTACAGTATCGCTACTTTTCGGAATAGCCCCGTTTCCGGTGGATATTACTTTATATTGTAATCCACTTTTCAAGGTAACTACGCCTTCTTTGCTCTTGTTATCCTTTAAGAATTGTTCTCCGGCTTCCTTGGCAGCCTTGCCTCTTTCGTTTTGCAGTTTGTTAAAATAGTCCTGCAAAATCTGGTTTGCCTCTTCCGGTTTGATTTCCGGCATTTGGCCTGCGTAGACTGTTCTGATAGCGTCAACAAAAGCTTCTGTATTAATGGTATTCACACCTGAAGAAAGGAGATTACTTGCAATACTTAGACCGAAACAATAACTCACTTTGTCTAACTCTTCTGTATATTTCATTGAAAGGTTTAATTAATAAATAAATATTTTGTTCATTAAGATGCAAATGTAAGAACATTGTGCGAAAACACAAACAGGTTTTCGTGTTTTATTCGCGATACGAGAAAATCGTACCGAAAGGTTCATTTTATTCATTCATTAGCATTCCGTCATTTAATTTTATTTGTCTGTCTGACATACGGGCTAGCTCCGTGTCATGCGTGACGATTACAAATGTTTGTCCGAGTTCTTCCCGTAAAGTGAAAAATAACTGGTGTAATTCATTTTTGGTACGGGTATCTAGGTTTCCGGAAGGTTCATCGGCTAAAACAACTCGAGGATGATTAACGAGAGCCCTTGCCACGGAAATTCGTTGTTGTTCCCCACCGGATAGTTGATTGGGTTTGTGGCTCATCCGGTCTGCCAGACCAAGAAGAGTCAGTAGTTCCATAGCCCGTAGCTCTGCTTCTTTTTTTCCAGTTCCCTTGATCCATGCCGGGATACAAACATTTTCCAACGCTGTGAATTCTGGTAATAAGTGATGGAATTGGAATACAAACCCGATATTGTTATTTCGGAATTCTGATAGTTTATTGGAGGATAACCGGGCGATATTCACGGAATCATACAATAGTTCCCCCTCGTCCGGGGTATCGAGTGTTCCCAGAATATGCAATAACGTACTTTTCCCGGCACCACTAGCCCCGACGATCGTTACGATCTCTTTTTCTTTTATCGTGAGATCAATTCCTTTCAGCACTTTTAGTTCGCCGTAGCTTTTGACTATATTTTTAATTTCTATCACCTGATTAATTTCTTGATTTATGATTTAGTGATTCTTATCTACTAACTCATATTTATTATTTTGATGGTAAAGATAATAATTTTCAATTTCGAGTAATCCTGTTGATTATTTTTATTTTTAATGTTAGCTGTATATATGCTTGTTGGCACAATAAAATTATGCCGTTATAATAAATCCAAGGCAAGAAGGTGATTTTAAATTGATGATAAAAGATTTTCTTTTGCACTGGGGTTATGTTGGAAAATAAGACCGACGGTCGGGCAATGATCCATTTCTTTACAATCGCCACAGGTGTTGAATCCTTTTGCTTGAACACATTTCCGGATTTCACAATAATTGCTGCAATAGGCGAATTTAGAACCATCGACACGGCAACCCGTGCAATTAATAGTTTCCGGTGTGATCTCCGACGTGTTGTTCATGACGCTCCATTTTGAGCGGTTTCTTCTCTTAACTTGTCATCGTTATTGATCGTGGCGATACGGGCATCGCAGTTTTCGCAATCTAATCCACAACAGGCGATTAATTGTTTCATAATAGGTGTATTTAATTTAAGCTTTAGACAAAGATAAGAAATATTAGATTGCTACCTAGGATTACTTCATGAGATTTGATTAATTTATTTACTGAATGGAGATAGCGATTAAATAAAGAGTGTGTATCTTAGCAATCTAAAATCAATTACGTATGGAATATTATATAGATCCGGTCACCTTCGTGACGCAAAAGAGTGGTTTTGAGAGTAGATATATTAAAAATTTATTAGGGTTATTGGATGAAGGGGCCACGATTCCTTTCATTTCCCGTTATCGTAAAGAGATGACCGGGAGTATGGACGAGGTGCAGGTGGGACAGGTGCGAGAGATTTACGAGCAGTTCAAGGAACTGGAAAAACGGAAAAAGACGGTGTTGGAGAGCATCGAGCAGCAGGAGAAACTGACCCCGGAATTACGGAAACAGATAGAGCATTGTACCGATTTACGAGAACTGGAAGATATTTACCTACCTTATAAACCGAAGAAACAAACACGGGCATCAAAGGCAAAAGCGAAGGGATTGGAACCTTTGGCAGCCATGTTGATGAAACAGGATAACGGGGATGTGTGGGACAAAGCGGCCCGTTTCGTGAAGAATGACGTGGAGAATGAAGAAGAGGCTTTGCAGGGTGCTAGGGATATTATTGCTGAGTGGGTCAGCGAGAATGACCGGGCGAGAAACACCGTGCGTCGCTCTTTTGACCGGATGGCCGTGGTAAAAGCGAAAGTCGTGAAGGGGAAAGAGGAAGAAGGGGAGAAGTTCACGGATTATTTCGATTATTCCGAGCCTTTGCGGAGGATTCCTTCCCACCGGATGTTAGCCATTCGTCGGGGGGAGGCTGAAGGTATTCTGAAAGTGGCGATTGAAATCCCGGAAGAGGAAACGATCGAGTCTTTGGAAAGAATATTCGTGAAAGGTCATAACGAGAGTGCCGAGCAGGTGACCATGGCGGTGAAAGACGGGTATAAACGTTTGTTGCTTTCGTCTATCGAGACCGAATACCTGCAAAGCGGTAAGCAGAAAGCGGATGAAGAAGCGATTAAGGTGTTTGCCGAAAATCTGCGTCAATTACTTTTGGCACCACCTCTTGGGAATAGGCGGGTGTTGGGTATAGATCCGGGATTCC
>ERZ791923.2802-NODE-2802-length-14633-cov-5.603306_pt1 | contig 14633 bp, 10 predicted proteins | sample MGYA00510133_ERZ791923 | MGnify/ENA primary metagenome ERZ791923 (study PRJEB30046, sample SAMN00792106) | human gut metagenome | study: EMG produced TPA metagenomics assembly of the A metagenome-wide association study of gut microbiota in type 2... | reverse complement strand
GAGAAAAAATTGAGATTAATCCAAGAGAGCCAAGATACCTGAAGGTTGTGTGGGGACTTGGATATAAGATTGAAAAAATCTAACCGAATTAAGTAACGGAGCGGATGATTTTATCCGTCTGATCGAAACGTAAAGGAAAGGGACAAAATTATGAAGGGAAAAGGATACAGGAGCAATGCTGCCAAGGCAGTCTGGATCATAATCGTACATCTGGCAGTAGTGGTGGCTGTGATATGTGCAGCATTTTTTTTAATGATTTATCAGACGGGGATCCGTCTGGATGACAGAGGAAAAAGTTACATTCAGTCAGAGGGATTCAGGGAACGTCTGAATTCCAGAGGTACGGATATTCTGGAAAGTCTGTCAGCAAAAGAGGATATAGATTACCTTACAAAGGCAGGTTCATCAGCAGTGATCGATCTGGCAGAGTTTGAAGAAAAGGAAATCAACCGTGATTCGTTGAGTGAGCTTTCTTTTAAGAATACATCCGGCGTGGCATATTCGGTAAAAGATCTGCTGGAGTGGGCGCAGGACTGGGCAGGAGTTGGAGAGAGATATGATGATGGAGGAAGCTTTGGCGATACAGGACAGTTTATCCAGTGTAAGACCTCGGATGGAAGCAGTCATTATTTTACTTTAAATGATTTTAAAAAACTGGCGACAGATGGGACATTAAAGGTCAATTATGATCAGGATATCATGGAAGAGCATGATGATTCCTATGATACAAAATTTGCAGAAAAAACAGAAAATCAGAAAATAGATGCTGCCATTGAACTGGGCTACTGGAGTGATTCGGATAGTCGAAGTCTGGGAAGTATTACAGATAAAGAACATAATACAGAATATCCGGAGTTTTATTTGCAGGAGATATGGAGTTTTACAGAGAAATTTAAACCTCAGGGTGCGGAAAGTCTTCCGGATGCAGTCAATTCCAGTACGGAATGGAATGGAAAACTTGAGGATGCCTACAGTGAACTGGCAAAGGTTCTGGACTGTATCAGAGCTGTTCAGGATGATATAAATGTCAGTGACTGTGCCATATCACTTACGTCTGTATATCAGACATCCGGAGACTATGAGGAAGGGAGGACCAATCTCACATATCTTTTCGCAGATAAAGAGAAAAAGACAATCTATACAAACAGAAAAGCATACAGCAGCTATTCACAGCTGGAGCAGAACCTTGAGACAATATTTAAGGAAAAAGCATATGCAGTTGTTTACCCGGAATTAAGTAAGTGTGTTACAAATATTCCGGATGCAGATCTGCAGGTGTGGAATCATACCATTGATCAGAGCTTTGACACAAAGGATTTTGTATTTGCAGTTTCGGTTGATACGAAATTTTCTGTGGCAGATTCCATGGCTGATGAGGCAGAGAACTATGAGACATATTCAAAGCTTATGTTTCCGATGCTGGCAGGAGCAATCTTCGGAAGTGTGCTCTGGCTGATCGGTATGGTATGGCTGACTGTGACAGCAGGAAGGAAACCAAAGGATGAAGAAATCCATCTGAATGGATTTGACAGATGGTATACAGAAATTGCGGCAGGAGCAGTAATCGGTATATGGCTGGCAGGAACGATCATATCGGGAACTTTGATCGCCAACTCATCATTGGGTTACAGCCATGCAGTGGTGACAGTGATTGTTATCTGGCTCATATGTGGAACTTATACAATGGCATGGTTTCTGATCGGATATCTCAGCCTGGTAAGAAGAATAAAAGCAGGAACCTTATGGAAAAACAGTCTGATTAGAAAAGTTTTGAAATGGATTGGAAAATGCAGTGGGAAACTTGCTGATTTTGTCAGAGCTTTTTCCAGAAATACAGCAGAAAAAATAAAAGTTCTGCTTGTGGGAGGTGCATTTTTATTCTTGCAGTTCCTGATCATTGGTTGCGGATTCACAGGTGCAGGAGTATTCCTGATGATATTACTGATTGTAGATGCGGCTGCTGTGATTTTTATCATCAGAAAAGCGGATGGGCTGGATCTTATTATGGATGGTCTGAAGAAAATAAGCGATGGAGAACTGCAATATAAGATCAAAACAGATACACTTACAGGAAAACAGAAGGTGATGGCAGAATATATCAACAATATTGGCAGTGGTCTGGATGCTGCTGTGGAGAACAGCCTGAAAAAAGAAAGAATGCAGACAGAGCTGATCACAAATGTTTCCCATGACCTGAAAACACCTCTGACTTCCATTATCAATTATGTAGATCTGATGAAACGCGAGAATCCGACAGACCCGAAAGTACAGGAGTATTTACGTGTTCTTGATGAGAAATCCCAGAGACTGAAAGTGCTTACGGAGGATGTGGTAGAAGCATCCAAGGCAAGCACAGGAAACATTAAACTGGATATGAACGATATTGATTTCATAGAAATGGTGCAGCAGGTAATCGGAGAGTTTGAAGAAAAATTTCAGGAAAAGAACCTCACCATGATGGTACATTTCACAGACGAACCATCCGTGATTTATGCAGACGGACAGAGAATGTGGCGCGTTCTGGAAAATGTATTTGGCAATGTAGTTAAGTATGCAATGGAAGGTACCAGAGTATACGCAGAGATCAGTAACCAGAATAAAAAAGTAATCTTTTCTCTGAAAAACATCTCTGCACAGCCACTGAATTTCTCCGCAGACGAACTGACAGAACGATTTATCAGAGGAGATGTGGCGAGAAATACAGAAGGAAGCGGACTTGGACTTTCCATTGCGAAGAGTCTTACAGAATTACAGGGTGGAGAGTTTAAACTGCATCTGGATGGGGATCTGTTTAAGGTAATGATCACGTTTGCGACGAAGAATATAACGAAAGATACAGCAGAGAAATAAGAATGAGATATAATAGAAAATAAATACAGTAACCAGGGCAGGACATGTGGTAGCGAGAGCTGCTATCGTGTGTCCTGCCCTTGGTGTTTTTCAGAGGTCTGATTATGAGAGTAAGGGAAAAGATATTGTTTATAGGTCACTATTCTGTGAGAAACAGATGTCGAAAAAAATTCTGGCAAGTATAGAACATGTCTGATAAGATATGTGATGAACTATATACGTGATCTTCAGGAAAATCCGGAAGCAAAGCCGACAGGATACTGGAAAAATACCAGCGATAATTCCATTATCCGGTCATTTATAGATATTGCAGGAAGTAATATTACTGAAAAACTGGAGATTCTTTTATCGGGTGGATATCTGAAAGAACATATAGATGAAAATCTTACTTATGATTATTTGCATTCTTCAGAAGAGAATCTATGCAGATGAATTTGCGGATAATTATGATGAGGTATTTTGTTATGGGATTTCTTTTTACAAAAAGAGATGTATGGTAAAAAGAAAATAGATAAGATAATATGAAGCAATTTTTCAGGAAATGGATAAGATTACAAAATACGATGACATAAGAAAAGAGGACAGAAAGATGAACTACAGTTTTAACAGCAGAGTCAGATACAGTGAGACAGGTGAAGACGGCAGACTGACATTACCTGGGGTTTTGAATTATTTTCAGGATTGTTGTACATTTCATGCGGAGTCGGTCGGACTTGGCGGGGATGTGCTGAAAGCGAGGGACAGGGCGTGGGTTCTTTCTTCCTGGCAGGTGATCGTGGATGAATATCCGGTGATGGGGACAGAGATTAAGATTACAACAGCAGCTTATGAATTCAAGGGATTTATGGGAATGCGTAACTTTATCATAGAAACTACAGACGGAAAAAGACTGGCATGGGCCAATTCGAACTGGACACATCTGGCAATCAGTACGGGACTTCCGGCGCGGCTGACTCCGGCAGATACAGACAACTATGTACTCAGCGAAAAAATGGAAATGGATTATGCTCCAAGGAAAATCAAACTGCCGGACAGTATGATCCCACAGGAATCTTTCGCAGTGCAGAAGCATCATCTGGATACTAATCATCATGTAAATAACTGTCAGTACATCTGCATGGCAGAAGATTTTCTGCCGGAGGATTTCAAAATATACCAGATGCGCGCAGAATATAAGATGCAGGCAAAACTTGGAGATACCATCTGCCCGAAAACAAAGACTGAAGCCGGGAAAGTAGTGGTATCTCTGAATGATGAAAATGGGAAGCCGTATGCAGTAGTGGAATTTACTGAAAAATAAGAAAGATTTTTGCAAAGATATTTTTCAGACTGTAAAATTCCGATAACCTGCTAAGGATAAATGTTACTGTTCACTCCGTGCCCAGTAACACGCTTCGCGATGCACAGAATTTATGCTATTCGCATAAATTCGCGCGGTATGTCTCGGGATTTTGGCATTCTCATGCCAAAACACCTCGCGGGATAGTGGTGTGTGAACAGTAACGGATAAATACTGATTTATATGAGAATGGAAAGATACAAGTTGGTACATGTACCGTACAAGTGATATAATACAGATAACAAAAGAAACTGTAGTGCTCACAAAGTATATGTGATGTTACTGTACACAAAGTGGACAGCAACTATCTGAAAAGCAAAAGGAGAAGGAAACTATGCTGGAAAAATTAAAAGAGGAAGTTTACAAAGCAAATATGGATCTTCCGAAATACGGACTTGTTACATTTACATGGGGTAATGTCAGCGGAATCGACAGAGAAAAGGGCCTTTTTGTTATCAAACCAAGTGGAGTAGACTATGATTTACTCACACCGGACGACATGGTTGTTATGGATCTGGGAGGAAACAAAGTAGAAGGAAGATACAATCCATCTTCTGATACAGCAACCCATCTGGAACTTTACAAAGCATTCCCGAACATTGGTGGAGTTGTACATACACATTCTTCATGGGCAACAAGCTGGGCACAGGCAGGAAGAGGAATTCCTTGCTATGGAACCACACATGCAGACTACATGTATGGAGAAATCCCATGTGCAAGATGTCTGGAAGGTAAAGAATTTGACGAATATGAAAAGAACACAGGTCTTCTGATCGTTGATCTTTTCAAAGATAAAGATTATGAAGCAGTACCGGCTGTACTCTGCAAAAACCATGGACCATTTGCATGGGGCAAAGATGCTCATGAAGCAGTACATAACGCAGTAGTTCTTGAAGAAGTTGCAAAAATGGCAGCACGCTGTGAGATGATCAACCCACAGGTAAAACCTGCTCCACAGGATCTTCAGGATAAGCATTATTACAGAAAACATGGTGCAAATGCATACTATGGTCAGGGAAATAAATAAAAAATTGTTTAACCAAATCAAGTAAGTCCCCTGCTTCAATTGCGAAAAGCAATAAGCAGTGGGTGGGGACTTGCTTGTATCAGGAGGCGTGCAAGCGCCTTCTGATAAACTGCGAAGCAGTTATTTGGTTATGAGCAAGTAGCAAAGCGGATTGCGAATATCCGCTTGACAATGCAGGATAAATGATAAAAGTCTCCCGGAAAGAGTGAAGCTAGCTCTTGATACCGGGAGATTTTTCGATATGGAAAAAGAGTAAAACTATTATGAATTTGTGGAAAATCATATTTAAATATTGCAAGGTATGTGGAAAACATATAGTATAAACAAAAAATATATGTATGAGGGTGGGAGTATGATTTATAAAAAAATACAAATAACAGTAGATGGTTATGAAGAAACAGCAGATTTATACACTTATTTTCTGGATAATTCCGTTGAGATGCACATTAACAGAAAACGCCCGGTAGTTGTGATCTGCCCGGGTGGGGCTTATGCCATGACTTCTGACAGAGAAGCAGAACCGATTGCCATGCAGTACCTTGCAAAGGGATATCATGCAGTGATTCTGCGTTACAGCGTAGAACCTGCCAGATATCCGCTGGCACTTTTGCAGCTTGCGAAAACTGTTGCTTTCTTAAGAGAAAATGCAGCAGAATTTCACATTGACACAAATAAGATTGTAGTTCAGGGATTTTCCGCAGGCGGTCATCTGGCAGCAAGTCTTGGTGTTTTCTGGAAGAAAGATTTTATTGCAGAGAGACTTGGCGTAGCTTCTGATATGGTGAAACCAAACGGCATGATCTTAAGCTATCCGGTGATCACTTCCGGTGAGTTTGCACATACGGGCTCTTTTGAATGCCTGCTTGGAGAAAACTGCAATGATCCTGACAAGAGAAAAGAACAGTCTCTGGAATTTCAGGTATCTGGAGATACACCGCCGACATTCCTGTGGCATACAGTGACAGATGACTGTGTTCCGGTAGAAAATTCCCTGCTGTTTTTCAATGCTCTGCGCAAATTTAAAATACCGGTAGAAATGCATCTTTATCCGGTTGGAGGACACGGACTGAGTCTCGCGAATGAAGAGACAAGCCATGAGGACGGCGGCTGTGTACAGAAAGAATGCCAGTCCTGGATTGAGCTGGCATGTAAGTGGATGCAGAATATTTAACCAAATCAAGTAAGTTCCCTGCTTCAATTGCGAAAAGCAATAAGCAGTGGGTGGGGACTGGCTTGTATCATTTGGTTGAGGTAACAACGGATAAAATAAGATGATAAAAATGTAAAGGCGGCAGTTGTGCCGCCTTTATTGTTTGTGTTATACTGAAATATAAAGCTCCAGTAGCAGAAAGCAGGATAACATATATTTCTATGAGAAAATGTGTCTGATAAACTGGTAAAAATATTTAAAAAAATATATCCCATGCTTTCAAAAGATAAAGGAAAATGTCCTGAAAGAGTATGGAACCGTATTGGATTCTCTTTAAAAGTGTTAAAAGTGTAATAACAAAGCAGAAATGGAGATTATATGATAGAGTTAGGAAAAAAACAGAAATTAACAGTAGTAAAGACCGTAGATTTCGGTGTATATCTGGCAGAGGATATGCATGCGGATGCGAAGAACAGAGTCCTTCTTCCGTCAAAACAGGTTCCGGAAGGAACAAAAGAAGGCGACAGTGTTGAAGTATTTATCTACAAAGATTCTCAGGATCGTCTGATTGCAACGACAAAAGAACCGAAACTTCAGGTGGGACAGACAGCAGTCCTGAAAGTATCTCAGGTAACCAGAATCGGTGCGTTCCTTGACTGGGGACTGGAGAAAGACCTTCTGCTTCCATATCATGAGCAGACTCTGAAAGTGAGAGAAGGAGAGGACGTGCTGGTAGCTCTTTATGTGGATAAGAGCAGCCGTCTCTGTGCAACAATGAAGGTTTACCATTACCTTTCCACCAGAACTCCATATGTAGTCGGAGATATGGTGAAAGGCCGTGTCTATGAGATCAGCGACAGATTTGGTGTATTCGTGGCAGTGGATGACAAATATTCCGCACTGATCCCGGCAAGAGAAGCGAAAGGCAAATACCGTCCGGGCAAGATTCTGGAGCTTCGTGTCAGCGAAGTGAAGGAAGACGGAAAGATGAATGTCACAGACCGTCAGAAAGCATATCTGCAGATCAATGAGGATGCGGAAAATGTTATGGAAGTGATCAATGAATTTGCGGGCGTTCTTCCTTTTGATGACAAAGCATCTCCGGAAGTGATCCAGAGAGAATTTGGCCTGAGCAAGGGAGCTTTCAAACGTGCCATTGGTCATCTGATGAAAGAGGGCAAAGTAGAAATTAAGGATAAGAGAATCTACGCAAAATAAAAACGATACAGAAGAAAAATAAAGTGATCCCGTAACTGTGAAGATACGGAACAGTTACGGGATATTTACAGGATATTTACAGATAAAGGAAAAGAACAGGAGGGATAAAAGTTGGAGTTTACACATCTTCATGTCCATACAGAATACAGTCTGCTGGATGGTTCCAATAAAATAAAAGAATATGTTGCCCGTGTCAAAGAGCTTGGGATGGACAGTGCGGCGATCACAGACCATGGAGTCATGTACGGTGTGATTGATTTTTACCGCGCAGCAAGGGCTGAGGGAATCAATCCGATCCTGGGATGTGAGGTATATGTAGCTCCGGGTTCCCGGTTTGACCGTGAGGCAGGAAGCGGGGAGGACAGATACTATCATCTGGTTCTTCTGGCAGAGAATAATCAGGGATACAGCAACCTGATGAAGATTGTTTCCAAAGGATTTACGGAAGGATTTTATTATAAGCCACGAGTGGATCTGGCTGTATTAAAAGAATATCATGAGGGAATCATTGCACTGAGTGCCTGCCTTGCCGGTGAGGTTGCCAGATATCTGCAAAGGGGAATGTATGAGGATGCGAAGGCTGCAGCCCTGCGTTATCAGGACATTTTTGGCAAGGGAAATTTCTTTCTGGAATTACAGGATCACGGAATTCCGGCACAGCAGGTGGTAAATCAGGAACTTCTGCGTATGCATGAAGAGACAGGGATTGATCTGGTAGCCACCAATGACGTGCATTATACCACTGCGGATGATGCGGACCCACATGATATTCTGCTGTGCCTGCAAACGAATAAGAAACTGGCAGATCAGGACCGAATGCGTTATGAGGGCGGTCAGTATTATGTGAAATCTCCGGAGGAAATGGCGCAGCTTTTCCCATATGCACTGGAAGCGCTGGAGAATACACATAAGATCGCAGAGAGATGTCATGTGGAGATTGAGTTTGGCGTGACAAAACTGCCGAGATATGATGTTCCGGATGGGTACACATCCTGGGAATACCTGAACAAACTCTGTTTCGAGGGACTGGAAGAACGATATCATCCGGTGACAGATGAACTGAAATCCCGCCTGAATTATGAGTTATCGACGATCAAAAATATGGGATATGTAGATTACTTCCTGATTGTGTGGGATTTTATCAAATATGCCCGTGACCATGAGATTATGGTAGGTCCGGGACGTGGTTCCGCAGCGGGAAGTCTGGTTGCCTATACCCTTGGGATCACGCAGCTTGACCCGATTCGTTATGATCTTCTGTTTGAACGATTCCTGAATCCGGAGCGAGTTTCCATGCCGGATATTGACGTTGACTTCTGTTTCGAAAGAAGACAGGAAGTCATTGATTATGTGCGCCGTAAGTACGGTGATGACTGTGTCGTACAGATCGTTACATTCGGTACACTGGCTGCCCGTGGTGTGATCCGTGATGTGGGGCGTGTACTGGATATGCCTTATGCACAGGTGGATTCCATTGCTAAAATGATCCCGCAGGAACTGAACATCACGATTGATAAAGCACTGAATATGAATCCTGAGCTGAAAAAAGCATATACAGAGCAGGACGATGTTCATTATCTGATCAATATGGCGAGACGTCTGGAAGGTCTTCCGCGACATACATCCATGCATGCAGCAGGTGTGGTTATCAGCCAGAAGGATGTATCGGAGTATGTACCACTTTCCAGAGCGCAGGACGGCTCCATTGTCACACAGTTTACCATGACGACACTGGAAGAACTGGGACTTCTGAAAATGGACTTTCTGGGACTGCGTACCCTGACAGTTATTCAGAATGCCGTGAAACTGATCCAGAAAGATGCGGGCGTGACTCTGGATATGCAGAAAATCGACTATAACGATAAGAAGGTTCTGGATTCTCTTGGCACCGGCCGTTCGGATGGTGTGTTCCAGCTTGAAAGTGCGGGTATGAAGAACTTCATGAAGGAACTGAAACCGCAGAACCTGGAAGACGTGATCGCCGGAATTTCCCTGTACCGTCCGGGTCCTATGGATTTTATCCCTCAGTATATCCGTGGCAAAAACCGTCCGGATACGATCAGGTATGACTGTCCGCAGCTTGAGCCGATCCTTAAGCCAACTTATGGATGTATCGTTTATCAGGAACAGGTTATGCAGATCGTGCGTAATCTGGCCGGTTATACGCTTGGACGCAGTGACCTGGTGCGTCGTGCAATGTCCAAAAAGAAGGCATCTGTCATGGAAAAAGAGCGCCAGAACTTCGTTTACGGAAATAAAGAAGAAGGTGTTCCGGGATGTATTTCCAATGGAATTGCGGAGGCAACGGCCAATAAGATTTATGATGAGATGATCGACTTTGCCAAGTATGCGTTTAATAAATCTCATGCAGCAGCTTATGCGGTTGTTTCCTATCAGACTGCATATCTGAAATATTATTATCCGGTAGAGTTTATGGCTGCGCTGATGACTTCGGTTATTGATTTCCCGACAAAGGTGGCAGAATATTTCCTTGTATGCCGCCAGATGGGAATTAAGATCCTGCCACCGGATATCAACTGTGGAATGTATGGTTTTTCTGTAGATAACGGTGCGATCCGTTACGGTCTGTCTGCGATTAAAAGTGTCGGCCGTCCGGTGATCGAGAGTCTGGTAAAGGAACGTGAGCAGAACGGATTGTATCGTTCCCTGAAAGACTTTATGGAACGAAACACACAGCAGATGAATAAACGTGCAGTGGAGAACTTTATCAAAGCCGGTGCACTGGACTGTCTGGAAGGAAACCGCCGCCAGAAGATGATGGTTTACCAGCAGATCGCAGATAACATCAGTCAGGAACGAAAGAACAGTCTGGCAGGACAGATGAGCCTTTTTGACCTGGTAAGCGAAGAGGACAAGAAGGAATTTGAGATCCGCATGCCGGATGTGGAGGAATTTAATAAGGAAGAACTTCTGGGATATGAGAAAGAAGTTCTGGGAATTTATCTGAGCGGTCATCCGCTGGAAAATTATCGTGTGATGATGGAAAAGACCATCACAGCGAAGACTTCTGATTTCCAGCAGGATGAGGAAACAAACCTTCCGAAGGTGACAGACGGACAGAAAGTGATCGTCGGAGGAATGATCGCGGATAAAACGATTAAATATACAAAGACTAACAAGGTCATGGCATTCCTCACGTTGGAGGACCTGGTAGGAACTGTGGAAGTCGTGGTATTTCCGAGAGATTATGAAAAGAGCCAGATGCTGCTGAATGAAGAAGCCAGAGTTTTCATTCAGGGAAGGGTGTCTGCGGAGGATGACAGGGCAAGCAAGCTGATCCTGGAGAAGATCCGTCTGTTTGATGACATTCCGAGAGAAGTCTGGATTCAGTTTGACAATAAAGAAGCTTATGGGAAAATGTCTCAGGAACTTCTGGCAGACCTTCGCCAGTCACCGGGCAGCAGTGCGGTAGTCATCTATCTGAAAGACGTAAAAGCGATAAAGAAACTTCCGGTTGGTTATCATGTACAAATACAGCCTTCCTGGATGAACCAGATGTACGAAAAATATGGTCAAACCAATGTTAAAGTTGTCGAAAGAGGATTGAAAAACTTATAGAAATGCGCTAAACTATATCCGGATATGTGTATAGTAAAAATGAGATAGATTCATAAGATGGAGGAAGAAAAGATGGCAGAAAAACAGATAAAAACCATTGGTGTCCTTACCAGCGGTGGTGACGCACCGGGAATGAACGCTGCAATCCGTGCAGTTGTCAGAAGAGGTTTAAGCAACGGACTGAATGTAAAAGGTATTCTCAAAGGATACAATGGTCTGTTAAACGAAGAAATTATTGATATGAGTGCCAAAGACGTTTCCGACACAATTGAGCGTGGTGGTACAATCCTTTATACAGCACGTTGTGCAGAATTCCGTACAGAGGAAGGACAGAAACGTGGTGCAGAAATCTGCAGAAAACATGGAATCGACGGACTGGTTGTAATCGGTGGTGACGGTTCTTTCGCAGGTGCTCAGAAACTTGCAAACCTTGGTATCAATACAATCGGTCTTCCGGGAACAATCGACCTGGATATCGCTTGTACAGAATATACCATCGGATTTGATACTGCTGTAAATACAGCAATGGAAGCAATCGATAAAGTACGTGATACTTCTACTTCTCATGAGAGATGCAGTATCATCGAAGTTATGGGACGTGGTGCCGGATACCTTGCTCTGTGGTGTGGTATTGCCAATGGTGCAGAGGATGTTCTGATTCCTGAGAAATATGATTATAATGAGCAGAAGCTGATCAACAACATCATCGAGAGCCGTAAGAAAGGCAAAAAACATCATATCATCATCAATGCAGAAGGTATCGGTCATTCAGAAGCAATGGCAAAACGTATCGAAGCTGCTACCGGTATTGAGACACGTGCTACAATCCTTGGACATATGCAGCGTGGTGGAAGCCCGACATGTAAGGACCGTGTATATGCATCTATGATGGGTGCTATGGCTGTTGACCTTCTTGTTGCAGGAAAGAGCTGCCGTGTCGTTGGATATCGTCATGGTGAATATGTTGACTTTGACATTAACGAAGCACTTGCTATGCAGAAAGGTATTTCTGAATATCAGTGGGAAGTATGCCAGTCACTTTCTCACAACTACGACAAAAACAATAAATAACAAATGAATAAGAGGATGCAGTTAAATTACAGACTGCATAAATTAAATACTGCTCAGATTATTGCCCTCGGTTTTGCGGGGGTGATTTTCTTAGGAGGGATTCTTCTGTGGCTGCCGTTTTGTACGGCACCCGGAAACCACACTTCTTTTACGGACGCCATGTTCACGGCTGCCACAAGTGTCTGCGTAACAGGACTTGTGACAGTTGCGACGGCGACGCACTGGACGATGACCGGAAAGCTGATCGTTCTGATACTGATCCAGATCGGGGGAGTGGGGCTGATTTCTCTGGGCAGTATTATTTTTATAAGTCTGCATAAAAAAATATCGCTGAAAAACCGGCGTATGATCCAGGAGTCCTATAATCTGGACAGAATGAATGGAATGGTCAGTGTGGTGCGCAGAGTGATTCTTTGTATGCTTGGAGCAGAAGGGATCGGAGCAGTCTGCTACGCATTTTGCTTTGTGCCGAAGCTGGGACTGGCGAGAGGACTGTGGCATGCAGTATTCACTGCCGTCTCTGCTTTCTGTAATGCCGGGATTGATGTGCTGGGAGAGAACAGTCTGGCGCCTTATGTGGGTGATCCATTGATAAATTTTACCACGATCGGGCTGATCATTATGTCCGGGCTTGGATTTGTGGTCTGGTGGGATCTCTGGGATAAAATCAAGAAGGTATATAAGAGGCAGCTTCCGTTTTACAGATTCTTTAAAAGCCTGCGGCTCCACAGCAAACTGGTGCTTACCATGACAGGAATCCTGCTTGTGGTAGGAACGGTACTGATCTTTCTGTTTGATTTTCATAATCCGGAGAGTATTGGCAGTTATCCATTGGGTACAAAATTTATGGCTGCTCTTTTTCAGACAGTGACAACCAGAACTGCCGGATTCTTTACAGTGAGCCAGGAGAAATTTTCCAATGCGACGTATCTGCTGTGCCTTCTGATGATGTTCATCGGAGGTTCGCCTATGGGAACAGCCGGAGGAATCAAGACGACAACATTTGCCATACTGATTCTGCATCTGAAGGCTAATATTCAGGGAAAAAAGGACGCAGAAGTATTTCACCGGAAGATCAGAGAAAGCTATCTTCGTTCTGCTATGGTAGTGGCGGGACTGGGAATTATGGTACTGATCGTAATGAGTACACTGTTGTGTGCAGTGATGCCTCAGGCTTCGGTACAGGACGTGATTTATGAGATTACATCAGCGATTGCAACTGTGGGACTGAGCAGAGGTCTGACTTCACAGTTGAATCTGGCCGGTAAATGGATCGTGATCCTTACCATGTATCTTGGAAGGATTGGTCCGCTGACTCTGGGAACTGCTGTGACTGTGCGTGCGCAGAAAATGCCTGCAAACTCACATCTGGCAGAAGAAGATATTATGATCGGATAAGATACCGGATTGTATAATAGGGCAAGGATTGCCCGAATTAACGTTTGTGGAGTTAGCAGGTTATGAGGACGATGAAGCAGGAAGCCCATTGGCTTTAGACAATGGGTAATTCGCAATGAAAAAGGGGAATAAAAGGTATGAAAGAAAGGTCTTATGCGGTGATCGGGCTTGGACAGTTCGGGATGACTGTGGCCCTCACTCTGGCAGAAGCCAACGGTGATGTTCTTGCCATTGATGAGAATGATGACAATGTACAGGATATTGCAGAGAAGGTGACCTATGCAGTGAAAGCTGATGTAAGGGAGCCGGGGATTTTACAGTCGCTGGGAGTTCAGAATGTAGATGTGGCTGTGATCGCAGTGGCAGAAAATATGGAAGCCAGCATTACAGCAACCATGCAGGTGAAAGAACTGGGAGTGCCCTTTGTCATGGCAAAAGCGATGACCTCCCTGCATGGAAGGATTCTCGAGAAAATCGGAGCAGATAAAGTCATCTATCCGGAACAGTCCATGGGAATCCGTGTGGCAAAGAATCTGCTGTCCAGCGGTTTTGTGGATATGTTTGAACTTTCTTCCGATTTCAGCATGGCGGAGTTTCGCATTCCCCGTGAATGGGTGGGAAAAACACTCTGTGAACTGAAACTCAGGGAGAGAAACAGTATCAATCTGATCTGTGTGAAGCAGGGAGACGATGTGGATGTGAATTTTAATCCGGATACACCGCTTCCGTCGGACTGCACACTGATCGCAATAGGAAAAAACGAAGACTTAAATAAAGTTTCCGGAAATTGAAAAACAGAAATTTTAAAGCAGAAATTAAAAATAGAAATTACAGAACAGAAATGTTACTGAGGACAGAGTGAACAGTAACCGGAAATTAGAAAACTGATTGAGGAAATTATATGATTACCAGTGTAAACAACGGACAGGTAAAAAATATCATACAGTTAAACCAGAAGACAAAAGCCCGCAGAGAACAAGGGCTTTTTGTTGCAGAAGGAA
>ERZ791923.2792-NODE-2792-length-14672-cov-3.279811_pt1 | contig 14672 bp, 14 predicted proteins | sample MGYA00510133_ERZ791923 | MGnify/ENA primary metagenome ERZ791923 (study PRJEB30046, sample SAMN00792106) | human gut metagenome | study: EMG produced TPA metagenomics assembly of the A metagenome-wide association study of gut microbiota in type 2... | reverse complement strand
TGCCGTTTAAAATCCGGATGCGGATATCGGGGTAGTCCCGATGAAACGCCTCCAGGCGCGAGAGAAGATACGTCTTCGTCACGGTGTCGCTCGCGCCGATGATGAGCTCGCCGGTGAGAAGCTGCCGCGACTGCGCGAGCTTTTCTTCGCCGCTCTGAATGAGCCCCAGCGCGTGGGAGATATATTCCTGCAGGAGCTTACCTTCACTCGTTAAATACACGCCCTTCGTGCTGCGCGAGAAAAGGCGCACCTGCAGCTGCTCCTCGAGCTGCTTGATGGACTGACTGACCGCCGACTGGGAAATGAACAGATTCTGCGCGGCGGCGGAGATGTTCCCCATGCGCGCCACCTCGTGGAAAACCCGGTAAAGTTCCAACTTGACTGCCATCTGCGTCCCTCCGTCATTAGAAATTCTAATACTTGAAATTAAGTATATCTATTTTACTTATCTCTGCTTTTTGATTATAATCTTAGTATCTGCAATTGTCCAGAAAATTTTTCAGGAGGCTTCTCATGCTCATCCGATCTGCTGAACAGGATATTGAACGCGTTCTCTACACCGAAAAGGCCATCGCTGCGCGCGTCGAGGAAATTGGTACGGAGCTTACAAAAAAGCTCGGCGACAAGCGCCCGGTTCTTGTCTGCGTCTTAAAAGGCGCTTCGTTTTTCTACATCGATCTCTGCCGCTGCATGAACTGCGCCATCGACATGGACTTCATCTCCGTCTCGAGCTACGGCGCGGGCGCGCAGTCCACGGGCGTTGTGCGTCTGATCAAGGACTTGGATAACAACATCACCGGCCGCGACGTGGTCATCGTCGAGGATATCATCGACTCCGGCCTTACCATGCACTATCTCAAGGAGCTGCTTTCCGCGAGAAAGCCTGCGTCCATCACGACCGTCTCCTTCCTCGATAAGTCCACCTGTCACGATAAGAGCCTCAAGACCGACATCTGCGGCTTTGAGATTCCGGATGAATTTGTGGTCGGGTACGGCCTTGATTACGCGAACTACTACCGGAACCTTCCCTATATCGGTATTCTGCGCCCCGAGTGCTACCAGTAAAAGTGGAGTCAATCGACTCCACTTTTTCCGCAATCGGTCATTTCGCCGCATAATAGTTTCGGTTCCGCCAAATTTTTGTCTTGTTTTTTCCGGGTTCGCCTCTTGACGAAAGCGGTCAGAAATGATAGCATCAGGGTACAAACAAATATGGTCTGTCCGCCGTGCGCGGATGGCCCCAGTATATCGTTGTTGCCAATATAAATCCGGATACATGGCCCGGGCGTTTCTACCGCAGCGCCAAAGCTGCGACTATTGGACATTTGCCGCAGAGGACTAGGTTCCCGCGGCTTTGTAAATTGGCAGCAGGAGCGTTGTCTCTTGCCGCCGATTTTATTACATATCTGTTGGAGGTTTGTTATGCAGGAGCTCAAGGAACGGATCATAAAAGAAGGCAAGGTTTTGCCCGGCAATATCGTAAAAGTTGACGGTTTCCTCAACCACAGGATCGACTGCAAGCTGATGGCGGACATCGCCGATGAGTTTGCGAAGCTGTTTGATCTGTCCAAGGTCGATCTCATCCTCACCGCTGAGGCAAGCGGTATTGCGCTGGCCGCGATCTGCGCCTACCGGTACGGTCTTCCGATGGTCTTTGCCAAGAAGGCCAAGAGCGACAACATCGAAGGCGGCCTCTATCAGAGCGAGATCTACTCCTATACCTATAAAAAGAAGGTCACGCAGATCCTCTCGAAGGAATGGCTGACAAAGGACAACCACGTGCTGATTCTCGACGACTTTATGGCAAACGGCGAGGCCGTGCGCGGTCTCTGCGAGTTAGTTGAGCAGGCGGGCGCGGAGCTTGTCGGTGTGGGTATTGCGATCGAAAAGGGCTTCCAGGGCGGCGGCGACCGGCTGCGCAACATGGGCGTCAACTACCACGCACTGGCCGTCATCGAAAAGGCCGACGAAAACGGCATTATTTTCCGAGAGGATTGATTTTTTGCATTTCATCCCGGCGTGTCTTTCTGGCGCGCCGGGTTTTTTAAAATTTTGCATGATTGTTGGAACTCCAACGGATTTGCGCGCTGTGTCCTGCTATACTGACACCAGAACAAAGGAAACGGAGTGGTTTTGATGAAACGGAGAATCATTCAGATCGACGAGGAAAAGTGCAACGGCTGCGGCGCATGCGCGAAGGCCTGCCACGAGGGGGCCATCGGCATGGTGGACGGCAAAGCGAAACTGCTGCGCGACGACTACTGCGATGGTCTTGGAGACTGCCTTCCCGCATGTCCCATGGACGCAATTCACTTTGTCGAGCGCGAGGCTGCCGCTTATAACGAAGCTGCCGTTCTGGCTGCGAAGGCACACAAGGCGGCGCACACTGGCTGTCCCGGCGCGAGAATGCGGCAGATGCACCATGAGGGCGATGCACCTGCAACCGCGCAGAAGCGCCCCTCGCGGCTCTCGCAGTGGCCGTGTCAGATCAAGCTCGCGCCTGTGAACGCGCCGTATTTTGACGGCTGCGAGCTGCTGATCGCCGCCGACTGCACGGCCTATGCCTACGCATCCATCCACGAGGATTTCATGCGCGGCAAAATAACGCTCATCGGCTGCCCGAAGCTCGACGCGGTCGATTACAGCCAGAAGCTCGCCGCGATTTTTGCGCAGAACGATGTTCGCAGCGTGACGCTTCTTCGCATGGAGGTTCCCTGCTGCGGGGGACTCGAATTTGCGGCAAAGAAGGCCATCGCCGAAAGCGGCAAGAAACTTTCTCTTCGCGTGGTGACGATCTCGATCGAGGGCGAAATTCTCGAGAACACTTGATTTTCATGACAAATATGCTAGAATAAATCCACCTTGGGACTGCTTTCCGGGCAGTCCCTGTTTCTTTGGGAGGCGCTATGAAGAAGCTTTGCGCGATCATCTCCGGCGGGCAGGCTGACGATTTGACCGGCATCCGGGACGCGGATTTTATCATCGCCTGCGACCGGGGCTATGCCTATGCAAAACAAGCCGGTATTCGCCCGGACCTTCTCGTGGGCGATTTTGATTCATACAGGGGCGCGCTCGATAAATCTGTTCCCGTGCTCGATCTGCCGGTCGAGAAAGACGACACGGATACGATGGCGGCGGTCCGCTGGGCAGTCTCCGAGGGCTTTTCGGAACTCCGGCTCTACTGCGCGCTGGGCGGCCGGCTCGATCACCTGATGGGAAATGTTCAGGCTCTGGGCTTTGCCTGCGAACGAGGCGTTAAAGCGTCGCTTCTTGGCAGGGACGCACGGATCTTTCTTCTGAAAAACGACGCTGTCACCATCCCGCCGCTCCCTGGCTATTCTCTTTCCGTGCTGGCCCTTACCGACCGGGTGGAGCATGTCTGCATCTCCGGGGTCAAGTACCCCTTGCAGGATGCGCTTGTCACGAACACCTTCCCCGTCGGCGTCAGCAACGAATGGGAGGGCACCGCGAACATCTCCTGCGGAGAGGGGATCCTGCTGGTTATCAACGCAAAAAAATAGAAATTTCCGTCCGAAAAAACGGGCGGATTTTTTTGCGCATAGGGCTTGACAGGCATGCAATTTTGATTATAATTGAATTGTTCAAAAATGAACAATCTAGTTTTGGAGGAAACGGGCATGGAAAATTTCCTGACTGCGGCCAAACTCCACACGCACGCCAAGCGCTTCATGGACGCGTACAGCGCCGCCATGCAGCCGCTGAGCCGGGAGTTTGCAATTCCGCAGACGGCGGCGGAGATTCTGCTGTTTCTGGCCAATAACCCGGAAAACAGCACGGCAAAGGAAATCTGCGCCATGCGCCATTTAAAGCCCGGCATTGTGTCGCTGCACGTCGACACGCTGGCGACGCTTGGACTTTTGGAGCGAAAAAGCGTTCCCGGAGACCGGCGAAAGCTCCGCCTTGTGCCGACCGAGAAAGCCGGGCCCATCATCGCCCGAGGCCGTGCCATGCAGGAGTCGTTTGCCAAGACGCTTGCGCAGGGTCTAGGGGAGGAAGAACTCGCCTGCTTTGCCCGCTGTATGGAGACCATCTCGCAGAATCTCGAGCGCGCAGCAGAGCTGACGCAGAAATGAAAGGTACCGCACTATGAATCAGGACAAAACATTCTTGGGAACAGAGCCGGTCGGGAAGCTTCTTTTAAAGCTCTCCGTGCCGACGGTCATCGCGCAGCTGGTCAACATGCTCTATAACATCGTCGACCGCATTTACATCGGCCACATGCCGGAAGATGGGGCGCTTGCCTTAACGGGCGTCGGCGTATGTCTGCCGATCATCATGATTGTCTCGGCGTTCGCAGCTTTGGTCAGTACCGGCGGCGCGCCGCGGGCCTCCATCTTCATGGGCAAAAACGACCATGAGTCGGCGGAAAAGACGCTTGGAAGCTGCTTCACCTTGCAGGTCATCGTGTCTCTCGTGTTGACGGCCGTTCTGCTCCTATTTAACCGCCCCTTGCTGCTGGCTTTTGGCGCGAGCGAAAACACGATCGAATACGCCGTCAGCTATATGAGCGTCTATGCCATCGGCACGATTTTTGTCCAGCTGACGCTCGGCATGAACGCGTTCATCACCGCGCAGGGCTTTGCGAAGACCGGCATGCTGACTGTGCTGATTGGCGCGGTCTGCAACATTGTGCTCGACCCGCTGTTCATCTTTGCGTTCCACATGGGAGTCCGCGGCGCGGCCTTGGCAACCATTCTCTCGCAGGGCGTGTCGTGCGTCTGGGTGTGCGCATTTCTGCGCGGGAAAAAGACGCTGCTGCGGCTTAAAAATGAAAACATTCGCCTGCGCCCGAAATTCTTCCTGCCGTGCATCGCGCTTGGCGCAGCGTCTTTTATCATGCAGGCAAGCGAGAGCGTCATCTCGGTCTGCTTCAACACGTCTTTGCTTAAATACGGCGGCGATATCGCGGTCGGCGCGATGACGATCCTGACGAGCGTCATGCAGTTTGCGATGCTTCCGCTGCAGGGTTTGGCGCAAGGCGCACAGCCGATTCTGAGCTACAACTATGGCGCAAAGAGCGCGGGCCGCGTCAGAAAGGCGTTTCAGCTCCTTCTTATCGCGTCTCTTGTTTACTCGACCCTTCTCTGGGGTGCAATCCAGATATTCCCGAGCGTATTCGCCTCAATCTTTACGCCGAATGAAGAGCTCATCGTCTTTGCGGCGAAAGCGCTTCGAATCTACTGCGGCGTGCTGGTGCTTTTCGGCATTCAGATCGCCTGCCAGATGACGTTCGTCTCACTCGGAAATGCGCCGTGCTCGATCATTGTAGCGGTTGTGCGCAAGTTTGTGCTGCTCATTCCGCTCATCTATATCATGCCGCAGCTTGTGTCCGATCAGGCCATGGGCGTTTATATGGCGGAGCCCGTCGCAGACGTGATTGCCGTGACGTTTACCGCGATTTTGTTCTCGCGCCAGTTCCGCAAATCCATGACGGCGCTGGAGCTGGAGGCAAAAAACTCGGACGCTTGAGCAGATCGTCAAAAACCTTTCAGACCAATGATTTCGGAAAGGAAGATAGTGTGAAAGAAACCCATCAGGGGTGTCTTTCGCGTTCAATCAACCACTTTTTCAAACTTTAAAAAAGTTTGAAAAAGTGCGCAGCGTGTTAAAATAGACTTTTTGACACGCTGGCTTGATTTTTAGGGTTTTCCCCTGTATGATACAGCTAATCTCTTGCTTTGGAGGCCGCGCATGGCAAACATTATCACGCTCACTTCGCTGGATGCGCCGGAGCTTGACGTTTACGCAAGACTCACGCAGGCGCAGCTGCGGAACCGCCTGGAGCCCGAGAAGGGGCTTTTCATCGCCGAGAGCCCGAAGGTCATCGGGACGGCGCTGGACACGGGGTTAGAGCCCGTTTCGTTCCTGATGGAGCAGCGCCACATTACGGGCGACGCAGCATCCCTTCTTGCCCGGTTCCCGGATGTTCCGGTCTATACGGCGGAGCGGGAGCTTCTTGCGCGCCTTACCGGCTACACGCTCACACGCGGCGTTCTGTGCGCGATGCGGCGGCCCGCGCCAAAGAGCCCGACCGAGGTCATTGCGGGTGCAAAACGGATTGCGGTGCTCGAGGGCGTGGTGGACGCGACGAATATCGGCGCGATTTTCCGTTCGGCGGCGGCTCTGGGTATGGACGCGGTGCTGCTCAGCCCCACGTGCTGTGATCCTCTCACCCGGCGCGCGGTGCGCGTGAGCATGGGAACGGTCTTTCAGCTTCCGTGGGCCACATTTGACACCTGGCCGGCCGGCGGCATGGAGATTCTTCGCGACGCGGGCTTTCAAACCTGCGCGATGGCGCTGCGGGACGATTCGCTTGCCCTCGGAGATGAGCGGTTAAACAGTCTTCCAAAGCTTGCCATCGTGTTGGGCGCGGAGGGAGACGGCCTTGCAAACGGAACTATCGCCGCGTGCGACTACACCGTCCGCATCCCCATGGCGCACGGCGTGGATTCTCTCAACGTCGCAGCCGCCAGCGCGGTCGCGTTCTGGGAGCTCCGCGCAAAAATAAAATCCCGCCTCTGAGGGAGGCAGAATTTCCAAGGCGTGTCGGGATGGATGGATTCCTGAAATTTTCCCACTTATGCGTAGGGGTCGATGCCCACATCGACCCGAGGGTACCATCGAATTCGCTGGGGAGTCCCATATAATCGGATTATTCCGCCGGGGCGATGTGGGCATCGCCCCCTACGGGTTGCTTATAACGTGATACGTTATATAAACTTCAGTTTTTCTCACTGACGAAAGCGGCGCCTAAAATCAGGACGGAGCCGAGGGCACTGTAGACCGTGAACGGCTCGTGCAGGATGGTCACGGAAATTAAAATCGCGATGACGGGGTCAATGTAGCTGAAAATCGCGATGGTCTGCGCGCGAAGGGCCTTCATACTGCCAAAATAGAGCGCATAGGCAAAGCCCGTGTGGAACATGCCGAGCACGAGAAGGCAGGGAAGCGATACCGGCTGGAAGGTTTCCGCCGTAACCCGCTCGCCCGTAATGGCGCAATAGGGGACCATGACGGCGGCTGCCGCCAGCAGCTGGACGATCGTCTTATCAAACGCTCCGATGTCCCTTAGCTTTTTGTTGCAGAGGATGACGCACGCATATAAAATTGCAGCGCCGAGCCCCAATGCGATACCGCGAAGCTCCCCGGCTTCTGGCAGTGCACCGCCGAGGGCGCCCGAGATCAGCACCATACCGCAAAGCGCGACGAGCACGCAGAGAATCTTTTTGAGGCTCAGCTTTTCCCCCAGCAGAACTGCCGCCGCCAGCGTCAGGAACACTGGCTGCATGTAATAGCAGAGCGTCGCCGTCGCGACCGTCGTGTACCGGTACGCCTCAAAAAGCAGCGCCCAGTTGAGCCCCATCACACCGCCGGAAAGAAGCAGGATCCAGAGATTGTTCCGAACCGCCGGAAGGTCTAATTTCTGACGGCGCAGTGCAAGATATAAAAGCAGAAATATCGAGCCGAGAACACCTCTCGACAGCGCGATCATTCCAGAGCCGAGCGCGATATTACGCACGAAAAGGCTGATCGTTCCGAAAATGCACAGCGACGCAATCAGCTTGAGTTTCGATTGCGCTTCGATTATTTTCACAAAAAATCACCTCGTAATTTTGTCAATTTGCCGGTTTTCCCTATCATATCGCAGGACGCGCCGTTTCGCAAGTGCGATTCAGGAGGAAGCGCCGGAACCAATAAGGAGGAATCCATATGCAGGAAGTCAAAAGCCCCAAGAAGCCTTTGCTCTACTACTACGGTGTGGTGCTGCTGGTGCTGCTTGTCTTCAATCTCATCGTCACGCCGCTGCTTCTGAAGGAAGAGGTCACGGAGGTGGACTACGGTACGTTCATGTCCATGACGGAGGAGAAGAACATCGGTCAGGTGCAGGTCGAGGACCAGCAGATCGTCTTTACCGACAAAGACGAGAAAAACGTCTACAAGACAAACGCTATGGATGACCCACAGCTCACCGAGCGTCTGTATGAGTCGGGTGCAAAATTTTCAAAAGATGTCGACGCATCTACATCGCCGCTTCTGAGCTTGCTGATTACGGGAATCCTGCCGATGCTCATCTTCATCGGCCTCGGCCAGTACATGGCAAAAAAGCTCCGCGATCAGATGGGAGGCAAGGACTCCCTGATGTTTGGCGGTATGGGCAAGTCGAATGCGAAAATCTACGTCCAGTCCACAAAGGGTATCCGCTTTGACGATGTGGCAGGCGAGGACGAGGCGAAGGAGTCGCTTGCCGAGATCGTCGATTATCTTCACAATCCGCAGAAATACACCGACGTCGGCGCGTCGATGCCGAAGGGTGTTTTGCTTGTTGGCCCTCCGGGAACCGGTAAAACCATGCTCGCGAAGGCTGTCGCAGGTGAGGCAAATGTGCCGTTCTTCTCGATGTCGGGCTCTGAATTCGTCGAAATGTTCGTCGGCATGGGCGCAAGCAAAGTCCGTGACCTTTTTAAGCAGGCCAAGGAAAAAGCGCCCTGCATCGTCTTCATCGACGAAATTGACGCGATCGGCAAAAAGCGCGACAATCAGTTATCGTCGAATGACGAGCGCGAGCAGACCTTAAACCAGCTGCTCACGGAAATGGACGGATTTGAAGGAAACAACGGCGTCATCATCCTCGCTGCGACGAACCGGCCCGAGTCGCTGGATCCGGCTTTGACCCGCCCGGGACGCTTTGACCGCCGCGTCCCCGTCGAGCTGCCTGATTTAGCCGGCCGCGAAGCAATTCTCAAGGTTCACGCAAAGAAGATCAAGACTGCGGACGATGTGGATTTCCACACCATCGCGCGTATGGCCTCCGGCGCTTCGGGTGCAGAGCTGGCGAATATGATCAACGAGGCTGCCCTTCGCGCAGTGCGCAATAACCGCACGGTAGTGACGGAGGCGGACCTTGAAGAGTCCATCGAGGTCGTCATCGCGGGCTACCAGAAGAAGAACGCAGTGCTTTCCGACAAGGAAAAGAAGACCGTCGCGTACCATGAGATCGGCCATGCGCTCGTCGCCGCCATGCAGACGCACTCCGCTCCGGTCCAGAAGATCACGATTATTCCCAGAACCTCCGGCGCGCTCGGCTACACGATGCAGGTCGAAACCGGAGACAAGTACCTCATGACGAAGGACGAGCTTGCCAACAAAATTTGCACTTATACAGGCGGCAGAGCTGCCGAGGAGGTCGTCTTCAACGAGATCACAACGGGCGCTTCGAATGATATTGAGCAGGCTACAAAGCTGGCGCGCGCCATGATCACCCGCTACGGCATGAGCGACGAGTTTGATATGGTCGCATTGGAAACCGTCAACAACCAGTACCTCGGCGGCGATACGTCTCTTGCCTGCTCGGCGCAAACGCAGCAGGAGATCGACAAGATGGTCGTCCAGCTTGTAAAGACGCAGCACGAAAAGGCCATCGGCATCTTGAGATCGAACCGCAAGGCGCTCGACGCGCTGGCAAAGTACCTCTACGAAAAGGAAACCATCACCGGCGAAGAGTTCATGGAGGTTTTGAAGAAGGAAACGGAGGCGGAAAAACAATGAGGCAGCGTTCTTCTTATGGCTGGCTGGAGCTTGTCATCGGCATTTTGTTATCCGTGCTTGGAATTTACAGCTTTTTCAGACCCGTCGACTATCTCACGACGCTGATCGTGATCTACGGCATCGCCGCGCTGGTGACCGGTATCGCCGACATCGTGTTCTATTGCAAGATGGAGCGGCACATCGGCTTTGCGCCGACAATCTCGCTTGCCACGGGCGTTCTCGGCGTGATGGCAGGCCTCGTTCTTATGGTCCATCCGGGCGCCGGGCGCTGGGCCATCGGGTTTTTCTTCCCGCTCTGGTTCATCGCGCACTGTATTTCCCGGCTCACGCACCTTTCCTTCGTGCGCCTGATTGCGGGCACGACGTTCTACGTGTTTGACATGATCATCAACATTCTCGGCATCATCCTCGGTGTTCTGATGCTCCTGACACCGCAGGTGACGCTTCTGTCCATGAACCTTGTCATCGGGTTCTACCTGCTGCTGCTTGGCATCGACTGCATCATCGAGGCCTGCACCAAGCTCGGCGCGCGGTAACCGGACGCTTCCCATTATTTGCCCTTCGCCCCAAAATTGCGTAGGGGTCGATGCCCGCATCGACCCGGCAGAATGTACCGGTTTTACGGGTAATCTTCGGCGAATTCGAAAGTTCCCCAGGGGGCGATGTGGGCATCGACCCCTACAGAAATACGAAAGAGCCTCCAGGCGATGTGTCATTACGTCTCCGGGAGGCTCTTTTTTATTCTGTTATCCGGCCAGAATACCGAGGTCCTGCAGCAAAATCACAAAGCCGATGCCAATTAACACAATGCCGCCCGCGAGCTCCGCTTTGGACTTATATTTCGCGCCGAAGCGGTTTCCGATCCACACGCCCGCAGCCGAGAACAGAAACGTCGTCAGGCCGATGACCGGAACCGACGGCCAGAGAGAGACCTGCCGGAAAGCAAACGTTACGCCGACAGCGAGCGCGTCAATTGAGTCTGCAATCGCGAGCGGGAACATGACCTTCGGCGAAAATGACGCATCTAACGTTTCAATTTTGCCCATCGACTCGCGGAGCATGTTCACGCCGATGAGCAGCAGCAGCGCGAACGACAGCCAGTGATCGACGCTCTGGATGGCCTCGTAAAAGCTTCCACCTACAAAGTAGCCGAGGATGGGCATGGCCATCTGCGAGCCGCCGAACCAGAGGCCCGTGATGACCATGTGCCTTTTCTCCAGCTTTTCGACCGACAAGCCCTTACAGATGGAAATCGCGAACGCGTCCATCGAAAGGCCGATTGCTAGAATCAATAATTCTGCAAACTCCATTTTTCCGTGCAACCCTTCTGTTTGATTTTGCCGGCAGGACAAAAAAATAGACCTATCTGCCCCTCTTTGCAGATAAGTCTCGTCATTTCAGGCGCGACCAGAGCGGATGCTCAGCTTGTTGACCGCGCCGCACAAGGTGCCGACTACTCCCTTATTGGGATTTATTATACCGGACAGGTCCTCGTTTTTCAACCGGAATTTCCAAAATCGTTCCGGTCATTTTGCCGCGAATGCCCAAAACTACCGCGCGCTTCCGTTTGCCCGGGCGCGCATTTGAGGAATATATTTCGAGCCGTCGCTTTGCACAGATTTACATGTTTTCTGTTATCTATTTTCACCAATCACCGTGCGGCTTTTCTCTTGACAATCTTCCGCATCCAAGCTTATAATTGCTCGGAACTTGAAATGTGACTACAACTATGATGCAATAAAGGAAGCTTTTCTATGAGAGAATCTGTTGCCCCGCGTGGGCTTTCCGCGCTGTTCCAGCCGATCGACCTGACCGAGGGCGCGTGCTGGAAGACCATTCTGCGCTTTTCGTTCCCAATCATCCTGTCGTACCTGCTGCAGCAGGTCTATTCCATCAGCGACGCCGCCATCGTCGGCCAGACGCTCTCCGCCGAAGAGGTCGCGGGCGTGAACGACATTGCGCCGATCGTAAATATCTTTCTGCAATTTGCCTTCGGCGTGTCGGCGGGCTTCTGTGTCATCACCTCGTGCAACGTCGGCTCTCACAACCAGCCGGGCGTACGCCGGTCCCTTGCGACGCAGATCGTGCTCTCGAGTGTCCTGACCGTGCTTCTGACGGGCCTTGCGCTGCTGCTGTTAAATCCGATGCTCGCGTGGATCAACGTTGCAAAAGACAGCGGCGCGGTCTACACGGCGGCCTTTACCTACTGCGCGATCATCTTTGCCGGTATCGGCGCGCAGCTGTTTTATAACTTCATCTGTTCGTTTTTGCGTGCAATGGGAGACTCGGTCACGCCGCTGGTGTTTTTGCTGTTCTCAACGATTTTAAATGTCGGACTCGATCTTCTGTTCATCCTCAGCTTCCATTGGGGTGTGGCCGGTGCGGCCATCGCGACGGTGCTTGCGCAGCTCATCAGCACCGTCGGCTGCTTCCTCTACGCGTTTTCCAAATACCCTGAACTGCGGCTGCACAGGCTGGATTTTGCCATCACAAAAAATGACGTGACACAGCATATCCTACAGGGCGTGCCGCTGGGACTCCAGTTCTCGGTGCTCTCGATCGGCATCATCACGATGCAGAGCGTCATTGTCCAGTTTGACATGGAGGCAGGGCGCATTGTCTCGAGTGCGGCGCAGACGGGCTTCGGCGCGGCCAATCGGCTCCATATGCTGACAATGACGCCGCTCAACGCGTTCGGTACGGCTATGACCAGCTTCACGGCGCAGAACCTCGGCGCGAGTAAATTTGACCGGATCAAAAAGGGCTCGGTGCAGGCGGCTTTGATCATGGCGATCCTCTGCGCGCTGAGCGTGGCCATTGGGCTTCTTATGACCATCGACAACGCATATTTCCACATTTTTCTCAGCGCCGACAAAATTACGCCGGAGACCATCCGCTACGGCAATACGTTCCTGTACGTCGACTATGCGACCTATCTGATGCTCGGCGGTATTTTCCTGATGCGAAACTGCGACCAGGGTATCGGTAGGGCTTCCTACGCGCTGATTGCGGGGGCAGCGGAGCTTGTGGCAAGGATCGTCGTCAGCACATACCTTCCCGCGGCTATCGTGGGCGGCGCGGTGAGCGCGTCGGCAAGCCCGCTTGCGTTCTACGGTCTGTGCGCGGCGGACCCGGCGGCATGGCTGGTGGCGGATATCGCGCTCGGCATTCCGTTCGTCAAAAACATTCTCCGGCAGGACTACAGCTATCTCTACGGCGAGCATCACCGCCACAGAGCATCGAAAGCTTCGTAAGCGATGCAGGTGGCTTTTATGCAGGAAAAAGACAGTTTTTTCTCCCGCGTGTATGATGTTGTCCGGAGAATTCCAAGCGGCAAATGCGTGTCCTACGGCCAGATCGCGTGGATGCTGAGCGCGCCCAGAGCGGCGCGTCAGGTCGGCTGGGCCATGCGCAAGTGCCCGGACGAGCTTCCGTGGCAGCGGGTCATTAAAGCAGATGGCTCCATCGCGGGCGGCGGGTACGCGGAGCTTCGCAGAGCGCTGCTAGAGGCCGAGGGCGTGCCGTTTCTGCCGGATGGCCGGGTCGACCTGAAGGCTTGCCAGTGGAACGGCGAAGAATAAAAAACGAGCGGACTCCCGGTCATCCGGAAGTCCGCTTTTCCAGTAGGCTTCGTAGGGGCAGACGCGGCTTCCGCCCGGCAAAATGTATTTCCAAAACGCGAAAATCTTTGGCGAATTCGTAACTTCCCAATGGGGCGATGTAGGCATCGCCCCCTACGCATGATTTGAAGGATTTTCGAAATTTCATAACGTGCATCCACGAATGGACGCAGAATCCGTAGGGGTGTTGTTATTTCCCACGTTGATAATTCCGGATGGCGCTCAAAAAGTCCTCACCGTAGCGGCAGGCCTTGACCTCGCCGATGCCGGAGACGGAAAGAAGCGCGTCCATGGTCTCGGGCGCTTTTTCCGCCATGTCGAGAAGCGTCGAGTTTGAGCAGACAATGTAAGCCGGTACATTCTCCCGCTGGGCAATTTGCATGCGCGTCTCGCGCAGCACACCGAACAGATCGTCCGCGCCGGAGGGCAGGGGAGCGGTCTGTTTTTTTGCGCCCTTCTGAGAAGCCTTCGGCGCGGGCTCCGGCGAGGCCAATACCGGCATGAGAAGCTGCTTCCCGCGAAACAGAACGTCGCGCGCCCTTTCTTCGGGCTCCAGCGTGCTGTGCTCGGGATTGACGCGAAGATAGCCGTCTGCCTCCAGAAAATCGCACAGCGCATTCAGCTCCTGCCGCTTTTCGTGCATGAGGTTATAGGTCGAAATCTGGTCGAGCCCAAGATCGAGCACGCGTTTGTCCCGACTGCCGCGCAGGACGCGAAGGACCATCGTTTTTCCGACAAAATAGCCGAGCTTCTCATAAATCCGGTATACACACGAAAGAAGCATCTGCGCCGGAACGGTCACATCCTGAAGCCGCCGCTCTGTTTTGCAGTTACCGCAGCAGCCGCAGGTCTCGGGGTGGCTCTGACCAAAGTAGGAGAGGATATAGCCGCGCAGGCAGTCAGTCGTTTTGCAGTAGCCCGTCATCTGCCGCAGGCGCTGAAGCTCGCCCTCGCGCACATGCTCCTGCACGTCGGGGTCTAATTCTTCATTGCCGCCGTTCTGGATGAGAAAGCGCGCCGTCTGCACATCGCCGGGAGCGTAGAGCAAAATGCACTCGCCGCAGCTGCCGTCTCTTCCTGCGCGCCCGGCCTCCTGATAGTAGCTTTCCAGCGATTTTGGCATGTTGTAGTGAATGACAAAGCTGACGTTCGACTTGTCAATGCCCATGCCGAAGGCGTTCGTTGCGACCATGACGGTCTTGCGGTCGAAGCGAAAATCGTCCTGATTGGCGTGGCGCTCTTCTTCGGAGAGTCCTGCGTGGTAGCGTGTGGCGGCAATGCCCTTGTCATTTAAAAATTCGCACACGCGCTCGACGGAGGCTCTTGTATTGCAGTAAACAATGCCGGATTTTTCGCTTCGTTCGCGCACGAGCTGCCAGACGGCGGCCAGCTTGCTCGTCGGGTGCTGCACGGCAAAATAGAGGTTCGGGCGGTCGAAGCCCGTGATGTTGAGAAGCGGGTTCCGGAGCCCCAGCTGCGAGATGA
>ERZ791923.2789-NODE-2789-length-14677-cov-6.110929_pt1 | contig 14677 bp, 9 predicted proteins | sample MGYA00510133_ERZ791923 | MGnify/ENA primary metagenome ERZ791923 (study PRJEB30046, sample SAMN00792106) | human gut metagenome | study: EMG produced TPA metagenomics assembly of the A metagenome-wide association study of gut microbiota in type 2... | reverse complement strand
CGGCGTCCATGGCGGTGTTGCCGCCGCCGATGACGGCAATATTGCCGCCGACGCTGATGTTGCCGGCCTTGACGCCCTTCATCCACTGGATGGCCCCGGCCACATCACCGGCGATCTCCAGCTTGCCGGGCTTCCAGGCGCCCACGGCGAACAGAACGTGGGTATAGCCCATGGCCTTCAGCTCGGTGACGGAGGGGGCAGGCGCGCCGCAGCGGACGTCCACGCCGTACTTCTCCATCAGGGCGATGTCCTTTTCGATGGTCTCGTTGGCGATGCGGAAGGAGGGGATCACGTGCCGGGGCACACCGCCCAGGCAGCTCTCCCGCTCGAAGATGGTGGTCTCGATACCGGCCCGGGCCAGGAAATAGGCCGCGGCGATGCCGGTGGGGCCGCCGCCGATGATGGCGGCCTTCTTGCCGGAGACCTTCTCGGTGGGCCGGACGGAGGCCATCAGGGCGTTATAGCCCTTTTCGGCGGCCAGCAGCTTGGTATCCCGGATGCGGACGGACTCGTCATAGAAGTTTCGGGAGCACTTGGTCTGACACCGGTGGGCGCAGATGGTGCCGGTCAGGAAGGGCAGGGGGTTCTTCTCGGTGATGAGCTTCAGAGCCGGGGCATACAGGCCCTTGCGGCACAGCTCCATATACTCGGGGATATCCTGCTCAATGGGGCAGCCGCCCTGGCAGGGAGCGGTGAAGCAGTCCATCCAGGGCACCTGCTTGTCGCTCTTGCGGCTGGGCAGGGGCTTGATGGGCTTGACGTGGTGAACATCGGTGTGACTGGCGGCGGACAGCTGGCAGATGGCCTGGGTGTCCGTGCCGGAGAAGGGACGGTATGCCATGGGCTCCACCTTCTCCACCATCTGGTGCAGGCGGTTGTATCCGCCGGGCTTGAGGATGGTGGTGGCCACGGTGATGGGCCAGATGCCTGCGGCAAACAGCTTGTCGCAGTTGAAATACTCCGCGCCGCCGGCGAAGGAGATGCGCATCTTTCCCTTGAACTGGCGGGAAATGCGGTGGCACATCTCGATGGTCAGGGGGAACAGGCTGCGGCCGGACATATACATCTCGTTGTTGGGCAGCTCGCCCCGGGTGGTGTCCACCGGGAAGGTGTTGGACAGCTTCAGGCCGAACTCCAGGCCGCAGCTGTCGGCCAGGGCCTGCAGGCGCTCAAACATGGGCACGGCGTCGGCCCACTGCAGATCCTCGTTGAAATGGTGCTCGTCGAACACAATGTAGTCATAGCCCATGGAGTCCAGGGTGCGGCGGGCGGTCTCGTAGCCCAGGATGGTGGGGTTGCACTTGACGAAGGTGTGCAGGTGCTTTTCGGAGATCAGGTAGCTGGCGATGCGCTCGATCTCGTCGGGGGGACAGCCGTGGAGGGTGGACACGGTGACGCTGCGGGACACCCGGGGGGAGATGGCGTCGATGAAGGCGGTCTCCTGGGGGAACAGCTCCTTGAGCACCTCCTTGCACTCGCCGAAGATGGCGGTGCGGCTGGCGTCCATCATACCGTCGATATAGGTGTTGACCTTCTCGCCCTTGATGCCCTCCAGGTCATAGCCCACAGACATATTGAACACGAAGCCGTCGGGGTCGCCGAAGCCGTAGACCTTACTGAGGACCTTCAGAGCGCACCAGGCCTTGATATACTCGTCCATGGCCTGGGGCACGGTCAGCTCCGTGGACCACTCCTGGTTATAGCCCTCGTCGTTGGCCAGGATGCAGGGGCGGGGCACACAGGCGGCCAGATCAGCGCCGTCCATCTTCTGAACGGTCTTTACCTCGAAGAACCGGGCGCCGGCCGCATAGGCGGCGATGATGTTCTGGGCCAGCTGGCTGTTGGGACCGGCGGCGGGGCCGAAGGGGGTCTCGATGCGCTCGCCGAAGATGGGCAGGCTCTTGCCGGTGGCGTGATACTGCTTATGCACGCCGAACACGTCGCCGCAGCCGGCGTACTCGGTGATTACCCAATTCATCAGGGACTTGAAGGGAATGGGATACATTTTCTCGGACATGGGGGTTCCTCCTTTTTGAATCGTAAAAAATCAGCGCATCAATACACCCGGTTGTTCAGGCTGCCCCAGAGCTTCTTGGCAGCCTCCAGGATGTGGGCGTTTTCGGCCTCCTCGTCGATGCCCACCAGCTGGCGGTCCTGCATCAGGAGCTTGCCGCCCGCGATGGTGGTCTGGCACTGGCGGCCGGTCATGCCGAAGATCATGTGGCCGTCGATGTTCTCGTCAGAGAAGGGGGTGAAGGGCTTATAGTCCATGACGATGATGTCCGCGGCGGCGCCAGCCTTCAGCACCCCCAGCTGCACCGGGAAGTACTTTTCGCCGATCTTGGCGTTGTTGCGGAACAGCATATCCGTGACCTCGCACCAGCCCACGTTGGGCAGGCAGTTCTGGCTGCGCTGGGAGCACAGGGCCACCTTCAGGGACTCCAGCATATCGTTGGTATAGGCGTCGGTGCCCATGCCCAGCAGGATGCCCCGCTTGTGCAGCTGGAGCACCGGGCAGATGCCGATGGCGTTGCCCATGTTGCTCTCGGGGTTGTTGACCACCATGGTGCCGGTCTCCTTGATGATGTCCATCTCGGCGGTGTTCACATGAATGCAGTGGCCCAGAATGGTCTTTTCGCCCAGGATGCCGTGGTCCTGGAGCCGCTGGACGGGACGGCGGCCATAGTTTTGCAGGCTGTCGTACACGTCGTTCATGCCCTCGGACACATGGATGTGGTAGCCGGTGCGGCCATTGTTGGCGGCCACCATGCGGTCAAAGGTCTTGTCGCTGATGGTGAACAGGGCGTGTCCGCCGAACATGGCGGCCAGCATGGGATCCTGGTTCTTCTGGCACTCGGTGATGAAGTCGGCGTTTTCCTGGATGGCCTGGAGGCACTTTTCCTCGCCATCCCGGTCGGAGACCTCGTAGCACAGGCAGGAGCGGATGCCGAATTTCTTGGCGGAGGCGGCAATGGTGTGCAGAGAGCCGGGAATCTCGGCGTAGGAGGCGTGGTGATCGAAGATGGTGGTAACGCCCTGCTTGATGCAGTCGATGTACAGGGCGTCGGCGCTGGCCCGGGTACCCTCCAGGGTCAGCTTCCGGTCGATGGCCCACCAGGTGCCGTCCAGCACCTCATAGAAATTGGTGGGGTTGTTGCCCACAATGGACAGGCCCCGGGCCAGGGCGGAATAGATGTGGGTATGGGCGTTGATGAAGGCAGGCATGATGACGCCGCCCTTGGCGTCGATGATGTGGGCCTGGGGATACTTGGCCCGCAGGGCGCTCTCCTGGCCCACATCGGTGATGGTGGTTCCCTCATAGGCCACGGCGCCGTGCTCGTAGTAGCCCTGGCCATCCTGGTCGCGGGTGATGAGTCTTCCGTTGATGATCAGATTCATGTGTGTTCCTCCTTGCAGATTGTTTTCCTTTTTTTCCGGGTAAAGAAAAATGTTTCAAACCTCCGGATGGAGATCTGAAACACTCAAGCAACAGCCGAGTGATAGTTGCAGCCCGTGCGCGAGGCACTTCCTTACAGCTACCAATCTTGGATTGTTGTCTATATTCTACACGCTTTGGTATAAAAATGCAACAGAAATTTTAGCTCCGGCGGCAAAAAATGTGCAGGATTCCGAAAAAGGCAGCCGGGCCAGGCCGGAATCCCTATGAAAAAAATCTACAAAGTCGGGATACCGGTAATTTTGCGGGCGAAAGAGTCTGTATCGCGAAATTGTGAAATAATCATCAAATAGGCCGGAATCCACAATTTGCGGCGGCTGCCGGGTGCAAAGGAGGGAATGTGCATTTTTACAAAATGCACAAAAAACGCCGCGAAGATTTTACGGTCGCGAGAGACGATTTTTGGAATAACCCCCTTGAGTATTTGCCGGAATGGTGTTATTATCAGAGCGGATGGGGGTATGAGCAAATTTCATCCACCCATTCGATTTTGAACAATCTTGGAACAATTTTTGAGGAGGCAATTATTATGAATGCTTATCTGGCCAGCGTTCTGGAGAACGTCAGAACCAAGCATGGCAACGAGCCCGAGTTCGTGCAGACCGTGGAGGAGGTCCTGTCCTCTCTGGAGCCTGTCATCGAGAAGCACCCCGAGTATGAGAAGGTCGACCTGCTGAACCGCATGGTCGAGCCCGAGCGTATGTTCACCTTCCGCGTTGTGTGGTGCGACGACAATGGCCAGTGGCACACCAACCGCGGCTGGCGCTGCCAGTTCAACGGTGCCATCGGCCCCTACAAGGGCGGCCTGCGCTTCCAGAAGAACGTGTATGAGGGCATCATCAAGTTCCTGGGCTTCGAGCAGACCTTCAAGAACAGCCTGACCGGCCTCCCCATCGGCGGCGCCAAGGGCGGTTCCGACTTTGATCCTGCCGGCAAGTCCGACGCCGAGGTCATGCGTTTCTGCCAGAGCTTCATGACGGCTCTGTATCGCTACATCGGGCCCGACATCGACGTTCCCGCCGGTGATATGGGCGTGGGCGGCCGCGAGATCGGCTACCTGTATGGCCAGTACCGCCGCCTGAAGGGCGTGTGGGAGAACGGCGTGCTCACCGGCAAGGGCCTGAGCTACGGCGGTTCCCTGATCCGTCCCGAGGCCACCGGCTACGGCGCTATCTACTATCTGCAGGAAGTGCTCAAGCACGAGAATGACACCATCGAGGGCAAGAAGATCGCCATCTCCGGCTACGGCAACGTGGGCTGGGGCATCATGAAGAAGGCCGCTCAGCTGGGCGCTGCCGTCACCTACTTTGCCGGTCCCGACGGTTACGTTCACGATCCCGACGGTGTTGTCACCGACGAGAAGCTGAACTACATCCTGGAGATGCGCGCCAAGGATCCTATGCACTGCAAGCCCTATGCCGACAAGTTCGGCTGCGAGTTCGTGGCTGGCGAGAAGTGCTGGGGCGTCAAGGATGTTGACGTGTACATGCCCGCCGCTATGCAGAACGACGTCCGCATGGAGTCCGCTGAGAAGATCGCTGCCTCCGGCGTGAAGTACTACATCGAAGTGGCCAATATGCCCACCACCAACGACGCTCTGAACTTCCTGCGTGCCCAGAAGGGCATCATTGTGGCTCCCTCCAAGGCTGTTAACGCCGGCGGCGTGGGCGTCTCCGCTCTGGAGATGGCTCAGAACTCCGAGCGTCTGGTCTGGACTGCCGAGGAAGTCGATGCTCAGTTGCACAAGATGATGAAGACCATCCACAAGGAATCCGCCGATGCCGCTGCCGAGTACGGCCTGGGCTATGACCTGGTGGCTGGCGCCAACATCGCCGGCTTCAAGAAGGTCGCCGAGGCTATGATGGAGCAGGGCTGCTTCTAAGCCGAAGGATAGGATATCATCCAAATAGAACCAACAGGGGTCCCGCAGTTCTGCGGGACCCCTGTTTCTTGTCAAAAAGCCCCAAAGGTCAAAGCACTTCTGGGGGACAATTAAAGGACTCCTGCCGCCTTGGCAGGAGTCCTTTTTGTCCTCACGAATCCCGGTACACTGTGAACTGATAGACGTTTGTCTCGGGCTGCGTCAGCGAGTAATAGCCGAAGCCCTGCAGCGATACGCCATACTCCTTCAGGAAGCGCTCAGCATCCTCCCATTTTCCGAAGATCCGGCTCAGCTCATCCACCTGCGCACTCTGCGCAAGCTGGATGGCAAAGCTGCCGCCGTTCTTCTGTATCACCTGTGAAAACTGCTGCGCCAAAATCGGCCCGCAGTCGGCGTTGCTTTTCACCCGCGTATGATTGCGGGCATGATAGCTGCCCGACATGCTGTCGGTGCCCGGAATGGTGAAGCAGGACAGATAGCCGTCTCCGATGGGATAGAGGTCCCGAATCAGGTGGTTATCCACATTGAACCGGCCATACAGCAGCTTGTCCCCCTGGTTTCCCAGGTCAGCGGTGGCATCCAGATCATAGAATATGCCGTCAATTTCCGCCACATTCCACTGGTGCCCGTTCCCGCCGTCCAAGGGCGCGCCGGAAATCGACAGGCAAACGATTCCCATCTGCTCCAGGATCCATTGCATGGTTTTTCCGGTTCCGTCACACTTGGCCCGGCCTTCCACCAGCGTGCCGTAGGGCGTCCCGCAATACGGCGTGGACAGGTCGTAGACGCAGTGGCCGGTGACGTAGCGATAGGCATGCAGCTCCGCCTCCCGCTCAGAAAGGCCCGCCGCCCCGCTTACCACCTCCTGAACGATCCGGCCGCACTGCTGATAGGCCCGGCGATAGGTATCCTCATCCATATGGTAAGAAAGTTCGCTGATCCCCGTCACCATCTTTTCTCCGTCTCGATCAACGCTGTTGTAGTAATAGGTCGCATTGCCATCTATCTGGAACAGCTCCGGGCAGTTCCCATAAATCAGCGTCATCAGCGCCTCCATCTCGTCCATGCTGATGCTGCTTGGAAACTTGACCTCCGTCCGGAAATTCGCCACTGCCTGGTATATAGCCAGGAAGTTTTCCAGCATCCGGTCATCCAGCTGCTGCACCAGATACCGGCAGTGATAGCCCGGAATGATTTTTTCCGCCTGCTCCCGGATGGCACTCAGCTCCCCGGCGGGTTTCTCCTCGTTGCCTGGTTCCGGTGTCTCAACAGGCGTCGGTTTTGTCTCGGGTAACGGCGCAGATGTCCCGCCCAGTACGCCGCTGAGCAGCAGTATCACCACTGCGGCCACGCACAGGACCGGCACGGCAACCGCCCGCAGCGCCGTCACCAGGGCGCCCAGCAAGGTCAGGAAAAGGACCCGCACCACGCCAAGAAACCATCCGGAGCCCATAGCCGGGCGATAATGAAGCATATCCCAGGCCGCAGTGGACTGAAGAGAATCTCCCCTGCTGCCGATTTCAAAGAGCAGCTCAAACAGACCGGCCAGCACCATCAGCGCCACCAGGCCCACAGCCAGCATGGTCATGATCTGACCGATACCCTTGAATTGCATAAATCTCGTGCGCCGCCCCGTTGTAAGGCGCACCACCAGGCAGGTTATCGCCGCCAGCACAAGAAACAACAGCGCCATCAGCAGCGGCGTCCACATGGAATCCGCGTTCTTATTGTAAATCCCCGCGCACAGGTACCAGCTCACAAATCCGGCCACCAGAGACGCGCTCAAGGTCCTGATATCAAGCTTCAAATCTCTCTCCTCCTTATGTCAGAATACCACGCACAGCGCAGCAAGCACCGCAGCCAGCAGCGGCACCACATTGCAGAGCCTGTAAACCGTGCTGTACTCCTCCGGGTAGATCTCCATTGCGTTTGCCGCCCTGTATCGCACGGATAGGAATACCGTCAGCACACACCAGGAAACGCCCAGAAGCGCCAGCGCAACAAGCCAGTTGGCCGGGATCGCTTCCCGGGTGCCCAGCTGCCGCGAAGCCGCCAGAAGCAGCATAGCCGCAGCGCCCCAGAAGCCCTGCATCACCACCTTGTACTTTCCGGCCAGCGTGCCCAATCGCGCACAGATCCACCAAAGCACGCCCAGGCCCACCAGCAGCAGGATAAAACGCATATCCTGCAGGGCCGCCATAGAAACGGTCAGCAGCGCCAGCAGCACCGCCCCGGCCACCATAGGCCAGCCCAGATGCGTAAGCTTTCCCACGCGGGAGCAAAGGTCGCTCCATCCGGAGGATACCGCAGCCAGGACAACAGGTGTCAGAAAGGCGTAAAGGACGCTGGCCAGCACGCAGATGTGCAGCCGGGACTTTTCCTCACCGCCCCGCAGCTCGCGGGCCAGGAACAGCCCCGAGAACAGCACCGGCGGCACAAACAGCCAGAGCTGTCTTGCCAGCTGCGCATCCAGCAGGTATTGGAACATTCCCTCAAACGCCAACAGCTGCATCAGAATCAGGATCGCATACCGCAGGACGTTCAAAGCCGCATTCGGGAAATACTTGCGCACGGCGCTCAGTCCCACAAGCAGCAGCAGTCCGATGCAGAATACCGCCAGGTTATCCTTGAAGCTGAAAGAAAGGCCTTCCAGGCTGGCCTCCAGCACGCCGGATATCCGGTCGGATGACAGCTGCGCCGGGGTCAGGGCATAAAGGACGCCCCATGCCAGCCCAAAGGTTGGCCCGGTCTGATAGGGTACTCTTCTGAAATCCACCCTTAGACGCCAAGGGGGTAAGTAGGATCCCCAGCACCAGCAGTGCCGGGACCAGCGCGCCAGGCTCGGTCAGCACTCCTCCCACAGCCAGACGCGCAGCCGCAAAAATCACCGTGGCCACATACGCGCCGATGTTCATGAAATAAGATGTACTCATACTGTGCCTCCCCTCAGACCAGGCATAGGATGTTCAGCAGCCAGCAGGCAGCCAGGGCGGCATACACAAAGCGGTAGGAGCCGTAGGGGTCCTTAACCAGCCCCAGCACGCAGCGAATCCCGCAGCCAAGCTCCAGCACCAGCGCCGGAACCGTCATCGCAAATTCGCGAGGACTGCAAATACCCGCCAGAAGCGTTATCACCAGCGTGACCACCACCAGCAGCAGGGTCTGTCTTCCGCTGCGGACGTTCTGCTCCCGATAGGCCAACAGGTCCGCGGCGTTTTTGCTCCACCTTTTGCCGTCCCGGCCCGCCAGGAATGTGGGATACCCAAAATACTGGGCCGCCCGGCGAAGATTCTTTCGCCGCCCGTTCAGCGCATAATCCGCCAGGGCGCCATAGCCCGGGCCATAGCCCTGCTGCGCGGCGCAGTTGAAGAAGTTCTGCGCCACCTGCTGGGTATCCATCCCCTCCATCTCGTGGCTGCTGTAGTACAGGCCCAGCTGGTAGCTGGCATAGGCGTTCCCGGCCTGGGACAGGGTCTGCAGGTCGCTGAGGGCCGTTTGCGTGTCCGTCTCCAGCGACGCAAGAGCCGCCTGCAGGACCTCGTCCTCCCGCTGATCCTCCACTGAGCACGCTCCACCGTGCCTGCCGTTGGTGAGGATCAGAAACCGCGGCACCGGCGAAAGCTTCACCTGCGCGGCATCCAGCAGCTGCTGGACCATCCTTCTCACCAGGGAGGCAGACAGCATGGTGGTCTTGGTCACCGCGCCGATCACCGTGTTGACCTCCGCGCGGGAAAGCTCCGGCTGCACGGCCACATCCGCCACGCTGGGGCAGGCCGTCAGGATAAGCTCCCACAGCAGCGCATCGCTGCGGTCGTCGCCTTTTTCTTCCAATTTTGCCCGCAGCATCGCGGGCGTCTGTAAAATCTGTAATCCCTGCTCGTTGACTACTTCTTTCAATATCTCTCTCATGCCTTACCCCTCAGACCAGATGGAATTTTTCCAGCTCCAGCTCGTAGCTTGTGCGGCTCTTATCGTTATCGTTCACGGCTGCATCCTCCAGAAGGCAGCGGATCCAGTTCTCCGTGTCATTCCACGGGGCATTTTCATCGATCTGTCCTGCACACAGCGCCGCAAAGAAATCTGAAAACAGCTGCCGCAGCTCCGGCTGCGCTCTCCACCATTGGGCCGTTATCTCCGCGCCGAATTGATGATGTCCCGTTCCATTGTGCCCTCCGGCGTCAAACAGAAACACCGGGCGACTCTGAAAATATTCCAGATATTGCTCCCGCATCAGGTGGCTGTACTCCTCCCCGATGAAAGGATGGGTATAGAACAGCAGATAAAAGGCAATTACCGCTGCCGAGAATATGTCGCGCACGCGCCCGTCCAGCACGATGCCATTTTTCTCCAGCTGCTGCTCCACCACCTACGACACAGACAGAAAGTCGCCGCGAAAGGCCGCGCCGATCTGCGAAACCCGAGAAATTGTTTCACCGGGAACCAGATACACCTGGTTTGTCCCATACTCCACGCGCACCTGATCCCTGCCAAAGCCGTTCAGCGTCAGGCCCTCACGGTGCAGCTGCCCGATCCTGCGGAACAGATGGACGGCAATGGTCCACCTGGGCGTGTCAGAGCTGGGCAAAAACCGGCGGACAGAGGGATACGCATCCATGCTGAAGGGATGCAGCACATATCCCTGCATTTCATCGCTCCGGACCAGATCGAACGGCCAGAAAAAGCCCTCCCGCAGGATTCGTCCCATCTGAATCTGCTCCAGCACGTCGGATACCCGCAGCAACTCCTCCCGCTTGACCCGGAACGGCACCAGCCACAGCGGTTTATTCTCGTTCCGGCATCGCACCTGAATATAGTGGTGCTCCGTCCCTGTTTGCAGAAGGTCCCCGCTATCGTCCAGCAGCATCTGGCGGCGCTCCTCCGGGGCGGCAGATGCCAGATACCGGAAAAGCTCCGCAACAAACGGGTCCTCCTCCAGCCGCCTGCCGCCATCGTCCAGATCAAAGGTACACAGCGGGATCCCCATGCCGCCTCCGCCGGCCTTGCTGGAAGCACAGATGGCTGCCCGGGTATCCGCGGCGCTGCTGCACGTCAGTCTCCAGCGCAGACCGGGAAGCATGCCCATGGCCGCGCAATAGGCCACCTCCCGCACCATATCCTGGGTCTGGCTCAGGGGCAGCTGCGTAAGCAGGGCCAGGGACCCGCCGCCTGCCACCGCCTGATACACGTTATAGAGCAGCAGCGCATATCGCTCGTCCGTCAGGCCGTACTTCTCCCGCAGGACAGACAGCTCAAAGCCTCCACGCAGGACCGCCTCCTTGGGCGGCAGCTGGCTGCCGCTCTGCGCCGTCATCATGTCGCCGGTGTCGATCCCATAAATAGCGGAGGGATCGGTCTCCATGCAGCGGGCATATTCATCCAACCCCATAAAGTATGCGTGAGTAATCCAGTTCTGCGGACAAAGAACTCGTTATGGATCGCCCCGAACTGCTGGGCAGCGCTGCAGACAGCCGAGGCATTCGCAGGCACCGACAGACTGCTGATGTCAAAGGTCGCAGTATTACCCATTCCCAGTGGGAATGTCTGATTACACCAAAATACAGGCTTTGCATCGTTATAGACGCCGTCCAGAATATCATTGCTGACAGCCTGGGCCAGCTGCGCGGCACTGTGCCCGGTTTCCGGATACTTCTCATACAGATAGTCCTCCAGGGAGCGGTCCGTCTGTGCCCGGAAAATTTTCACCATGAATTCGCTGATATACAGGCCAATCCTCTTGTCGTCTCTGGTGCACCACTTCTCCGGTGCTCTCATCAGATACTCCATGAAGTTCCGCACCAGCTGTGTGGCGTTCAATTCGTCGATTGCCTCGTCCAATCTCGGTCTAATGTCCGACAGCTGCAAAATACGCTTGGTGTAACCGGGGGATGCACTGGCCGCAAAGGAATCCAGCCACTGCTCATCCTCCTCAAAGGTCTCCAGCAGATTGTCCAGCACCTCCGTCAGCAAGGCAAAGTACCCGCTGTTCAGATTCTCCAGCTGCTCCCGGAATCTCCGCAGCGTGTTCTCCACGTCTGTGCATTCCCGCACGCGATTATAGGTCCTGATATAATCCCGGACCGCCTCCACGTAGTCGTTATAGGCCCTCTTGTCGCCGATGCCAAAGAAACGTTTCGCGCAGAAATCGGTGCTGGCCTGGACAAGCCGGTCTGCCGCACTGTCCAGATACGTCTGTTGGTCCCGTTTCTGTCCCTGGATCTCCTGGATCGCGCCTTCTACAGCCGCTTTCAGGTCATCGCCGTTGCGGCTAAGCAGGAATGCCGCATAATAGAGGCCCAGTTCCGGATTCTTTGCAATATCACACAGCTTCCGGAAGGTTCTGCCAATCAGGGAGTCATTCGTTACATCTTCGTCCAGGAGGCTCCTGGGCAGTTCTCCCTCCAGCGCGGCGCGATTCGTCTTGCGTTTTCCCTCGCACCCGTCGCACCAGGTGTTGCCCGACTTGGCCCAGGGACCCGGCAGCACTCCCTTGGGCATGACGCCGTAAGAGCGCAGATCCTCCATGTCGATATCCGGCAGCACCAGGTCCTGACGTCCATGTGTCACGTCGTTGTATACCTGCTGGGCAGTCAGGCCAATGTCTTCCACCCAATCATCCACAACAGCCTTGGACAGCTTCAATTGCAGCTGATCCTTTCCCACCGCTTCCTTAAACCGGCGCATAAAGCCTGCTGCCAGATAGGTAGAGATCTGAGTCATGGGGATTTCCGCGCTTGCCGCTCCCAGAATGTGATAGGACAGGTTGGCACCGTGCATACGAGGCAAGCCGCTGACACCGTTATCCACATTGGCCAGGTGTCCTCGCATGGTCAGGCCGTATTTTGGAAGCTGTACGTCGGCCAGATAGGCCATAACATAGTCCGCCGCCATATTGGTGCAATACCGGAAGCCGTCGGGTACTAACGAGCCATCGGACTTGGTGGCCGAAATCAGATGGCACATCTTAACAGGCGGCTTCTGGGTCTCAATCTTAAAGGTACCATAGTCCTGCCGGAACCAATCATCCGCGTCCTTCAGGCTCATCAGGTAGTCCAGTTCCTTCATGGCCGCGTATCCGTTGCTGCTGTTATACTTGACCTTGGCGGGGTCTGAGGCCACCTGGGGCTTGCTGGTGACCACATCCGGCAGGAAGAAAAGGCCCATCACGTTGGCAAACTGTGCCATCCCCATATTCTCCAGCGCTTTCTGCGCGATATAGCAGGTATCCAGGAAGCAGCCGCCGCCGGTGCCGCCGGAAAGGCCTGCAAAAATGTACACGTCCAGATCGGGGCCATTCATTCCATTCAGTGCCTGCCAGCATTTGGACTCGATTGCATTTTTCAGCGCACCCGCCTTGGAAATCAGCAGGTAACGTCCTACCTGGCGGATGGCGCCTGATCCCTGAATGCCCAGCGGACCACCAATGTGATCAATATCCATCCAGTTCAGGCTGGCATTGCTCTTGATCAGATCTTTCGCCCGCAGGGCTGCTGCCAGATTTGGGTTATTGATGGAGAAAAACTCCCGCTCTCTGTCCAGCCTGGCCATGCCGCGCATCATGGCGATATCGGTGGGGTCCGAATCGATGGCCAGAAACTGGATGTGCTGATATTCCGGTACCGGAGAATCGGGGTTGTCCGGCTCCAGCTGCTGATACACCTTCTGCTTCAGCTCCGCCAGTGCCGCCACGCCGGTGCCGCCGATGCCGATGGCCAGTGCCGCCGCACCGCGGTACTGCTTGGACTGCTGGCTGCGGTTGATGATACCGCCGCCGCAGTTCAGTAACAGGGAATCATACTTAGGCATTTTCACGTCCTCCTTTATTTCCTGCTTTCAGGGCCAGCTTGTCAAAGCTGCACCCAACTGTTTCCGTCCCAGCCGCGTCCGTTATCTCCCATCATCCAATACAACTTTCCGTTCTTCTCCACCAACTGAACCAGCGGGAAACTCGGAATTGCCAGAGCCGGAGGCATGCTCCCAACCGGGGGTGCAGGAGGCACCGGGGGCATTGCCCCTGCCGGAGGTGCAGGAGGTGCCGGAGGCATAGTCCCAACCGGCGGTGCAGGAGGCACAGGGGGGCATTGCCCCTGCTGGAGGTGCGGGAGGTGCCGGGGGCATACTCCCTGCCGGGGGTGCGGGAGGCGCAGGGGGGATCACCATATTATCCACGGGGGGCGGCGGCATCATGCCGGACATATTCGATTCCATGCTCATAAATCAATACTCCTTCATTGTCGCTGTATGTCGTATATCGTTCGGTTTTCAGTAATTGCTTATCGGCGTCCGGGTGCCGCGTCAATGCGGATACCTGTGCGATTCTTTTCGTCTGCATAGATCAGCGTCATTCCCGCATAGACATCCGTCTCCTTCAGCGCCATTCCATTGACGTAAAACGGAGTCTTGGAGCAGAACTTCAGCCGTCTGCCGGGCTTGGTGGCAAACCAGCACTGGTCCGCATTCAGGCCGCAGGGTCCGACCATAAAATAGCTCAGCTTGAGCTTGCCCCGAAAGCTGGCATGGCTCCGCGACATACCGGCACAGGAACGATCCAGGTTGACCACCTTCAGTTCCCCCTTCCACAGCGGGTGCGTTACGCTCCAGATCGTGACACCCGCCACAATGACGCCCACCACCACAGCCACCGCCAGCGTGATGAAAATGGCCAACGTCAGGTTGGTGACCTTAAACCGGAAGGTGATCTGTGTCTGTGCGCCCTGGGCGTCCACCGCAGCAATAACCAGATCGCCGCTGCGGCTCTTGCTGGTCTCCACGTTTAAGGTATCCCCATCGATGGCCGCGGTATCGCTGACCAGCTGAGACGATACGATCACATAATGCAGCGTATCACCCGGCGTATCGGAAAAACATTCTCCCAGCTTAAAGCTGCGGTGGCGGCCGGACACCGGCGTCACCACAACCTTTTCCTCCACCAACGTAACGCCGCCCACCGCCGTCGGCGGTGTGTTGCCGAAGTTCACCGCCGCGTTGCCGCTCTGGTGCACCAGGCTGCTTTATTAGATATTCGCCATTCTCTTTAAATCGTAATTCAGCGCATTCAGAAACGCATTCACCCGCCCCGGCATAGGATGGTGTACCCGCGCCGGAGAGACGGCAGGGAATCTGTATGCGTGAGGTGCGCCATGAACATACATAACGCCTCTGACTCCGGCGGCGGCTCCCTGCGGGACCTGCTGGGCCGGAACATTGGCCGCCGTGCGTCCGCCAGCTTCCTGGTGGGCTCGTACCGCCTGGTGCGGCAGGAGGGCATCCTGGAGGCCGTGGGCACGGACTATCTGGTGCTGCGGCAGGGGGATTTCTCCACCGGCTGCGACCTGTACGCC
>ERZ791923.2787-NODE-2787-length-14684-cov-6.766673_pt1 | contig 14684 bp, 19 predicted proteins | sample MGYA00510133_ERZ791923 | MGnify/ENA primary metagenome ERZ791923 (study PRJEB30046, sample SAMN00792106) | human gut metagenome | study: EMG produced TPA metagenomics assembly of the A metagenome-wide association study of gut microbiota in type 2... | reverse complement strand
TATGGCAATATCTGATTCTATTTTATTAAATGGCAAATATGCCATTCCACGATTAATGCTACATCCACATTATTATGCAGACAAATTTATAGAGTGTGACTGGGTAATATGGAGTCGTGTATGGTATTCTGAATGTCTACACGCGTACACATACGAAGAACACGCAAAGATTGCTTTTGAGTGTCTGTGTAATATTGTAAAAGCAAAAAGTGTAAATATATGGAAACCACGAGATTTAAGAAAAAATGAAACGTACGTTCAAACATGCAATAAAAAACAACCCAGTGTACTTGAAATACACTTGTACAAAGTAACACTGGGACATTACCATGATATGATGTATTTGTATTGTGAACAGTGGAATGAAGAACGTGGAGTTTTTTTAGTATTGGAAACGGTTCATCAATAGAAAAAATATATTAAAAAGAGAGGTAAAAATATGAAAATTTATAATGTAGGAGAAATTGTGTTTAATGAGGTTGTGAACGGTTTCAGAACTGGTGTAGGTTTTACTGAATACTCGAACGAAACAGGAGAAAAAATCCGTGAGGGTAGAGAAAATGTAAAAGTGGGTTCTGTTAATGTTTACCAACTTAAAGCTAATCGCGGAAAAACATACAAAAATGGTAAAAGAATATATGAAAGTGTCTGTTTTGTTTACACAAATACGACACCACATTATTTGAAAAACATCTTAAATGAAAATGAGTGTTTTTGGAAAATAAAAAAGGGGGGTATTATATAATGTGTGATGAAATGAAACTCGAAATAATTAATTTTATGAAAAAATACTTTGCGACAGCTGGCTATCCAGTTTTACACGTTAAAGTTAATAAAGACGGGAACACGGTTCATAAACTTTACATACCTCAAAAAAAAGTTAATATAGTTTTTAATTTTAATAAAAAAGAAATATTAGTTATTGATGAAAAAGGAAAAGAATTAATATATGACATAGGTCTTATTTTAAGAACTATGATTATACTATTATAGATAAAAAGAGAGAGTTTTACTCTCTCTTTTTTATTTTATTTTGGATAACCTACGACCGAAACAGCTAGTAAATCAGAACCACTTGCGATTGTCTGTGGTACGGCAATATTAACAGCATTTTGTGAATTAACAATCTGACAACTAGATGTAATGTCTTGATTATTGGAAACAATTGTTACATTTATTAATTTCACATCATACATTTGTGAATCCGGAAACTCTATAGATGTATAGTATGTATCTGAACTAGATGAACCTGTTGTAAAGTTATAATTTTTATAGCACACAACAGTATAACCCTGATACGTTTTATAGTTAAATGCTACACCAGTATTTCCACCTGACAATTGAGAAATTGTGATATTAGTATTATCATCTACATAATGATTTGTTCTCGATTCGATTCTTCTGAAATTCATCTTCATAAATGAGCAACCTATTATAATTAATGATAATTTATTAACATTTCCACTAAAATTCGCCGAATCATCAATTTCCACGACCCCTGATTGAAAAGCTAAGCAATTCTGAAAAATTATAATGTTGTCTACACCAGTGTAGACTGAATTGTGTAAGTAAACATCTCTTCCAGTGTACCCTCTAAATTCACAACCATTAAATCTAAGTCGTGTGTGGTCATTCGAACAACCTATTCCTAACCCAGCATTTCTTTCCGCGAACATAATACAATTATTAAATTGCGTTTCATGATATTTTGCTGAATCGCTCGAATGGGTATGACCACCCCCTTCATAATGAACAGCATACCCATTCGTTAAATTGTTAAAAAATCGAATATTATTAAATATTACAAAACCTGTAATATATACAGCACCGTTTAAAGCGGTTGTTTTTGCTACTATGCTAACCTCACCGATTCCTGTAAAAGTTATACCAGAACGGTTTGACAAGTCAATATCTTCTTGATATGAGCCTTGCATTATTAAAATAGTGCAGTTATTCGGGTAATTATCATCGCCACTTGTTTTTATATCACTCCTACTATAAATATAATTTAAACAATTTGTAATAGTTGTAAAATCTCCATTTCCTTTATAGTCCACAATAAAAATGTTTCTATTACTAACAGGAATAGTCATATAATTATTTTTTATATTTGTTATATTGTATTCAGCCGAAACCATTCTATTCGTTAAATTTGTCATAGAACTTTCTAAGGTTGAAACATCAGATAATAACTTGTTTACATTAATATCATTTGATTTTTTGTAATTGCTTAATGCATTACTTGTTTCAGTATCTTTTACCAATATTTCTTCTCCAAATAACCCAAATTTATCCACATAATTAGGCATTTTCCACACCTCCTTTACTGTTTAGCAATTGTTATTGTTTCCGTTGAACTAGTGTATGATATTTCATACTTATTAATAGTAGAAACATCTTCTTTAATATTTGTTATGTCGCTTTTAATTTTAGTGATATCTCCTTGTATAACAGTTACTGTATTTCTTGCGTTTTCATCCTTTATATTAATTGTTTCATTATTCAGTACAAATTTTGATACATCCATGTTTCTTTTCCTCACTTTCAATTTTTATTGTTTCATTTTCTTGATTATAATTATGTAAACAACTTGTTACATTTATTTCATATGAAAAGATAATTTTATTATTTTCTTTATCATACGTTGCGTTTCCTAACACAGAATCAAGTATTTCCAGCACTTTTTCTGATGTTTCACAAGTAAAAATTTTTTCAAGTTCTTTTAATCTACATAAGACCTTGCTTAAAACCTGATAATAACTTAAACTTTCATTATCATATTCAGTTGGGGTTATGCCATAAATTTTACACCAATCATTATAATTATTACAATGCATTTAATACACCTCGCTATCTAATTTCTATAATTGCCTCAATATTACCACTTCTACCATTAATAATTTCATAATATTTTAAATATTCATATAGTGCTTTTGTTTCATCGGGAGCATTATTTTCATATTTATCAAGGAATAAATTACTCATTAATATAGAAGTTGAATATATTCTTTTTTCAGCTACATATGTTACTAATTTTGATACCATTTTTATCTCCTTTTAAAAAATTTGCATAAATAATCCCTCAAATTCGCTTAGTAATAATTCATCAATATTTAAAATCATTTCCCTGTATGCTTTATACATTTCAGTCTTATTACTTCCTGTAAATTCCTTTGTAACAACTTCACTTTCAGAACCATTTCTATTTTCTGCCTTATTACTTGTTTCATTTCTGCTTATGGCACTTGCGGAATCACTTTTTCCTGAATCAGTAGAATCACTTTTACTGTTTTCAGAATTATTAACATTTGTAATATTTTCATTACGTTCAAGTAAACTTGCGTATGCATTACTTGTAATAGTGCTTTGTGGTTCATCACTTCTTAAATTCTGACTATTATTATTAGTGTTAGAAGTACCTGAATTACTATTATTTGTTACATTATTATTACTACTTGTAACATTTACACTGCTATCTGTTTTACTTGTATTGGTATTAGTTTCATCTATTTTATCTGTGTTAGTTTTATTTCTTGTAGTGGTGTCTGAATTTACAATCTGTAATTCTTCTAAAGAATTTATTAACGAATTATACAAATTTTTATAATAAGGCATTTTAATGTTTAAACGTGTATAAACTCTATCTCGCCATAAAGCTGGGGTTTCAAGTCCCATTTCTTCATATAGATACTTATTAATAAATTTATTAATAAATTCATTTTTATCGTTTACAGAATCGTTATAAAAATTAAAATCTTTATTGAAAACAAGACTTTTTGCAATCTGTTTAACATTATCAAGTGTAGCATTTTCATTTCCAATCATTCCGACTGACCATTCATAAATGGATAATGTATATTTACTCACTTTCAGCACCGCCTTTTTGTATTATTTCTGAAATATAATCGCCCCCTAAATTAACAAGTGTCGCTATTTCGGAGTTGAATTTAACATTTATGTCTAAATTAAACATATTGTTTATTCTTCTTTCTGCAAGTTTTCTTGCATTTAAACCGATATTTCGCTGAATCTCAACATATCCGTTGTTCCCTGAAACTTCTCCTGCTACAAGTCGTTCCTTTTTATCAGATGTAAACGATTCTATACCACACCAGTTTAAAAAGTCATTAAATTCACTCCGCAATTCAGCACGCAATCTATCAGCTTTGAATTCTACTTGTAAGTCAATCGGTTTTATTTTATCAACATCAAACATATCTTTAATAAATATGTAATCTTTTCCCTCGTCAATCTGATTTACAATATTTTTAGAAGAAAGCAATGTATCTTTTGTTGTAGCAATAGAAATTGAATTTTTCTGTAACGCAATATTTTTCATATAAATTACATAAATATAAGCCATTCTTTCCGCATATAAACAAAGGGTATTAAAATCTGGCATGAAGTCGTTATTGTTATAAATAATAACAGCATTTTTTGAATTTAGATTTCTTGAATATCCGTTTGCCGCATATGCTTTCCATTTCTGTGGAATATTATATACATTCATTTTACCTGATAAATTAACAAATGTTATTAAAAATTCATTCATAATTTCGTCACGAAAAAAAACACATACTCCATTCATTAATAAACTTCTTTCAAGAAACCACGGTTCAATCTCTACCGGTAAATTATCCCATACAAATCTATTAACATATATATTCGTTAATCTTGTTAAGAAATTATTATATAAAACATTAAAATCGGTTGTAATAAGTTTAGCTTGATTCTGTGTTTTTAATAATTTCTTTTCGTTTAATCTAAAATCAATGTTATTATATTGATTTGTTAAATTATACAAATTTATTACACCTCTTTTCTATCCATTGTTATCAACGTCAAAATTTCCGATATCGTTTGAATGCCAAATAAAGACACCGTTGTTAAAGATATTTTGTAACTGAATTAAATAGCTGAAAGCTACAGTCCCCTGTAATGTGCAATTCCTTGTTTTTACATAGTTCCAAATATTTCTATTGTTTAAATTCGGCATCTTGTTATTAGACACATTATATCCGTAAACACTAAAAAAATTGTCTATTTTTTTAATTGTTTCTGTATCAGAACCCATTAAAATCAAATCTACCTGATTCCTGTTAATTGCAGTATTAATAGAACTTGCATTTACATTTCCGGTTACATTATTCGGCTTTTGTCTAGCTGTTTGATACTGTGCATTTTGCATGGTTTCAAAATTTTCCGCTTGTACCGCTGTACTTACTGCACTAAGTCCACTTTGTATTATCCCTGAAACATCACGATTCGCCAAAGATGAAATAGCAGAAATTCCAGCTGTAACATAACTTAATGTATTACTTAAAGCATTGCACTGTGCCATAGCTCCCATATTAACACCGTTTGCATTTATGAACTGTGCAAATGCATTTCCAGTTGTAGCACACGTTGGGAAATTAGACCAACTCATACTTTCATTAATATTATTAACAAAATTGTTATAATTTGTTGGATAGCAAATCATAGTTGGTAATGTACACAATGTACCTGTAACATATAAATTTATTGTTGTTTTGTCTGATGAACACTCAAAATATAACTCTTTATCTTGTCCTGAATTGTTATCTATTTTTGCGTAACAGTATGGAAATGTGTAACATTTTTTATTAATAGGAGTGTAATTAAAAGCAGAATTTACAGAAACACTAATACTTTTAGATTCTGACGGTGTGAGTTCCCCTGATGGATTCGGATACCCACAAATTTTGGGTGACATTTGAATCAACGCAATCGAGCTTTCAAGTCCAGCATTTACAATTTCATTAATATATCTTTGTGCGGTTTCTAAAGTCGTTGCATACGTCATAAAAATTCCTGAAAATACGTTGTTTACACTTCCTTTATAAACAGGTATATTAATATCTGGATGTTCTGTGACATTTACAGTGTGATAAATACACACTCCCATTTCATTGAAATCGGCAGTTGCCTTTGTATACATCTTTGTTATCCCTGTATCGAGTGGTTCAGCTAATACGTTTACACCGATTTTATCATCGTTTCTATTAATGTGTTCTCGTTCTACAAAACAAGGTAACATATTACAATTATAATAATATGTTTGAAATATATCTAATTTATAAGTTAGTTCGGCAACTGTACTTGAAATATAATTTATTTCTAATATAAAAGCAAAAAACATATTACTATCATTTTTAAAACAAAGATAATTTGCTACAGCTATTAAATCAGAATATTTTGCAGAAACTCTTATTTTATTGTTTTTTACAGTTGTACAATTAATACTTAATACTTCTTTAGAAGTAACATATTCCCATGCTTTTATTTTATCCGAAAATAGTCTAACATTTTTATATTGTGAATCCCACGGTATTTCTTTGCAAATATGTAATTCAGAGTTTATAGCAATGCCGCTTACATCGGGTACGTTTGGAAAATCAATCATATTTTTACCTCACATTCTACCCCACATTTTTGCGGGGTAGATATTAAATATTTGTTACACGGTTACTGTAATCTGCTTAGTAGTAGAAACCGCTGTATTATATCGGCTTGTAGCTTTAATTGTAATAGTTGTAGCTGTTTCATTTTTATCTACAATCAAAATCCCTGAACCTGGGACAAAACCGGTTGTATTGCCTGTAACCGTTCCTACTAATTCCCAGTCAATTGCCTGTGGAATGATAGCACCCTCGGTTGAATTTGAATCAGATATTTCAGCTTTGTATACTGTCTGTGAATCTCTTGTAATAGAATCTGAACCTGAAATAGTAATTTCATTTCCTGTGATTGGATTCGATGTAAAAACTACACATGGTCTGAACGGAGAAATTGAAAACATTTCCCACAAATGATAGAAGAAATTCCATCTTAAATTATCTCCACGATAGTTTTCCGCAAATTCACGGTGCTGTTCTCTAATATTAAAGAATCTTACATCTGTAATAAAACCGTAAACATTTGACGGTAATGTGTCTACGATAATAGTCCTCGTAGAAACCTCTGCTTTACTCATATTAAAAGCATAAGCTAAAGCATTTACATCAATTCGGGCATTAATATCTGGTGTCGTTATAAACACTAAATCAGAAGGCTGTGCGGTTGCGTCAGAACCTGCATAATTGTACTTTGGATTCGGAAATCTTAATGTGTCAATAGTAGACCGTATCATAATTAACATTTCCTTAATATTTGATTCAGTTGATGGTTCGGGAACTTCAATCGGATAAATACAGCCGTGTTCATAACCCTGTGTTAAAAGGTTTTTTGTCATTAAATACTCCTTGTAACTAGCAGAACTATAAAGTACATCTAATTTTGCATTTATCAAAGACTGTAAGCCGTATTCGTCTCTAAATGCATTTCGTAATTCGTCGTATGAAATTGTTACTGCCCATTTTTTTCTGAAATTTACATCATGAAATGCAGTCATTATATTTGATTTATAAAGCTGAAATATTTCTTTTTCATCTGCGAAAAAGTCATAATCAGAATCTTCAACCATATTTACAAAGATTTCCTGTTCTGTCTGTCCGTATCGCATAGGTGCTTTTTTTAATTCTGCAAGTTCATTTTCAAACAACATTTTATTTACAGAAATAAAGCCAATCTGTGTCACTAAAGAATTTACAAAATCATTTCTAAGTGTTCTATTTTGCATAATATTATCGTAAACACTATTAATATCAGCCAAATCCTCTCTTGTAAAAGAGGAATAAACAGCACTACTAGTATTATTATTTAATGCTTTTACAATTTCAGTATTTGTAGCCTTTAACATAATTGTAATACCTCACTTTCTTATTCTAATAAATCTGAATAATCACTTTCTTCTTTTTCTTCAACATCTTCTTTTTCTTCAACATCTTCTTTTTCTTCTTTTTCGGGATTGAACCCTTTAAAACGTGCAATATATTTTTCGCGTAATTCCTCGTATTTTGTTCTAAAGTCGTTCCCTTTTTCTGTGTTATTTTCTTTGTTTTCTAATGCTGTTTTAATTACATTTATTTCATTATCAACAGTTTCGATATCGGGAATCTTTTCAATGATAATGTTTAATGCCTCAAGTTCTGTCATATTTTACCTCACTTTCCACCGTATTGCCGATACGTCAGCAATTATTAATTATATTAAATTATTGTTTATTAAATACTGTACCGCTGAATAGTCTGAACCTAAAGCTGATTTTCTTTCCTGACCATTTCCAAAATTACCGTTTTTTGTCTGTGTGACCAGATTATAAAGTCTGTTTACCTCATGCTGTACTTTTTCATATTTTCCGCCGAGTACAGCTTTTCTTTCTAACCCGTCTCCATATTCTCCACGAAAAACAGCTAATGCAATTTCGCTCACATTTCCTGAAACATCCGAATTATCGAATCTTGTTAAATTGTTCGTAACAATAATTGATTTTAAAGTTTCTGTATAGTTTGGGTCTGTAGCGTATGCTTTTAAGTGTTCAACAGCATTAACAAAATCATAATTATTAACAGCACCGATATAGTATGTAGATTCTGTTAATAAATTGTAATAATCAACTACCGCTGACTTTAAGGAATCGTAAGCACGAAAACATCCACCCACTGCAACTTTAACATTATCGTAATATTCATGTGTTGTTGAATTGTAACAACTTCCACCCCATGAGTTAGTAGCTTTAATTCCGAAAGGTGCATTATATCGCATCATTGTTTCTGACTGTCCATACCCTGTTTCTAAGCAAGCCTGAGCCACACAGATAGATGGTAAAATATGCTTTGTTAAGGAATTGTTAATCTGATTCGCTAATTCCCCAATGGTTTCAATAAATTCATCTTTATACATCTTTTTTCTCTCCTTTTAAAATTGATTCTTTTAGTTCGTAAAGAGCGTTAGTATTGTTAGTTATACACTCACTTGTTTTTTCAATAATTTCCTGTAATTTTTCATTAACATTTTTTAATTCATGTCGGTTTGAATCGGTTACTTTAAAAACATAATAACCTAACCCTAAACAGCAAGATATTGGAAAACCAACTGTGGAAATTATAGAAACAATTTCATTCATTGTGTTACCTCTCTTTCTTTTTTAAATATATTGAAAACAGTCCCTCATTGAGTTTCTAATCTTCACATTTTTATAATAAATATTTCCTGATTTGTAGAAATAACTTATTAACATTTTAAATTTATCAGAAATAATTGGATAATCTGGTGTAATATCCTCTTTAAAAACAGAATATTTTTCTTTAAAAGATTCGTCAATTTTATCTGATATCCACATAGTTCTTACATCACTAAAAATAGCATAATTAATATTTTTATACCGTATTGTAACTGTATACAGAAAATCTCTGCTTATTTTGTTTCTAATAAATGAAACCTCATCATCCAAGTAAAATTCATTTTTTATCATGTATTTTTCTTGTTCTGTGCCTTTTATTAATTCAGATAATATTGTGTTATTAGCTTGTTCGATAAAAGTTGTGTCTGTATTATATTCTAACACAACCATTTTATTAAATTCTGTATAAAATTGTTTTTTATTTGTTAAATTTGTTATATGAAAATAATCAAAATATGGGTTATACTTAGACACACTGTTTGCAAGTAAATAAAACTTACAGGTTTCAGATGGATTTCTTGCTAATCTAATAATCGTAGACACAATAGACATGAACGAACTTGCTACTTCATTGTTAAAATAATGGTGTATTGTATCTTCTATGATAAATTCATCAAAAATCGCAGTGCGATAATCTACAAAACTCGCAGATTTTATTGTCTGTGATTTCGCAAGCCATAAAAATTCACCCATTTTTTTTGAGTTCTTTTTTTCTTTTCCTGAATCTGTTTTTATTTTTTTAGTTAAAAAAATTTCGTTTCCTATTACTTCAATACTTTCATTTTCGTCAAGTATTGTTTTCATATCATCGAATAATTTATCTTTTATACTTTTAATTTCTTCATAATATCTTCTCATATAGATAAATTTAAAACCGTTTTTCTTAAATTGCTTTATACATTTTTCTTTTAGTGAATAGGTCTTTCCTATCGACCTCGCACCAACTATAAAATTAATAATTCTGTTATAACTATCAATTTTATTCATTTTATAATATTTTATTTTTTTCACTTCCTTTAAATATCCACCCTATTTTTTAAAACAGGGTAGATATAAATTTATATTTGGACTTGAAAATGCTGTAATAATCGGTTAGGAATTTCCCGAATAATGTAATAAATACAGTTCCCACTGTTTTCCTTTAATTATTACATTTATTACATACTTATTTCAGCCACATCTTTATATTAACACATTATTACAATTCTGTCAAGTAGTTTCTATCGCATTTTATAACTTGTTTCTACAAGTAGTACACCGCCGTTAACCTGTTTAGGTCTAAGCTTGCATGGTAGTTCAAGTCCTACTTTAAAGTCTGTAATATCTTTGTATCTTTTTTCCGCTCTGTTATAGTTTCCATTTTTGTCTTTTTTAAATAAAAATATTTCATATTTTTCTTCTTGTTCTTCTGTCAATTCGTTTTCAACCGATTTTATAAATATTTCTTTGCTTTTTTCTGGCATACCCGCACACTTTACATTGTAATAATACCCTTTTTCATTTTTAACTTTTTCTCCTGTATAAATTCCGATTTCATTTTCTGTTAAGTTTTCTTTATCTACTTTTTCTATGTATGTTTTTTGTCTTACAAATATAGATTCCATCCAGTGTGTTTCTAATTTCCAACAACAAAATTTTGTGTTATGAACTCTAATACCTGCAAATTCGTCTGGTTCTAAGTCACAGTGTATCGAATCTGTGTCAGCATAAATAAAACCACGTTTATCTTTACCATAATAATTTTTTTGTGCCGCACGTATTGTAAAATTCCTTGCATAACTTGTAATTGCAGAACCGCAAGGAATAAACCATGTGTCTTTTTTGTGTTCTTCTACAACGTAGAAACCAAGACTTCCATCTTCTTTAATATATGCTACTTTAAAAGAAGAATCAGAACTTGTCGCAAGTTTGCCGTACAAATTGTTTAAAAATAATTTTGCTAAAGTTCTCATCGCACCTGTGCTTTCTTCTTTAATTTTTCGATATCGATTAATATATTCGTCAAATATTCCGATTTCCGCATGAAAATATGTGACGTCATGAATTTTTAAATTTGTGATATTATAGTGTTCTTTAAACAATTCCCAGTCAGTTTCTGTCATTGTCAATGTTACCGTTGCTAATTTTGTTTTTCCATCAAAATCAACAAAATATGAATTGTATGTTTTTGTCCGTGAATCCCATATATCCGACGTTTCTAAACACTCAGTACCATCATACATTAAATTGTTTTTTATTTGAACAAAGGGTAAATAACCATCTTTTATTTTAAATCTACAAGTAAAATGTATAAAATAATAATATTTATCTTTATTTTGTAACATTTCATTCCGAATTATTTCTCCTTTTTCAATGTTAAAATAAAAAGGTTTTCCGACAGGAAATTTGTTACCTGATTCACTGCTCATCATTGACGGGTATAGACTATTTACGTCAGCGGTTGTGCCTTTCCCGAATTTTTTATTTTCTTTGCCTTTTACAACAAAGCACCAGCCTCCTCGATATGATTTACGAACCCACTCATCAAAATTTTCATTTTTATTTCTAACCTTGATTTTAGTTAAGTCTGGAAATAAAACTTCTTTGTTGTTCGGTGTGCCGTATTTATCGTCAATCAAATTATTCAGTTTATTTTCCTTTATTATTTTTAGATATTCAGATTTACAACAAGAGCCAATTGTTAATTTCGTATGACCTTTTTCGTACATAAATTCGATACATTCCTTTAAAACTAAAACATCGTTTTTTATGTACTCTATATCTTGTTTATTACAATCTTTCAATGATTTTACCGATTTATAGTCCATTTCTGTTTTTCTGTGTTTTGTTTTAAATGCTTTTCCACAATCAGATAAAGAAAAAGGTAATAATTTTAAAGAATCACGAATATCTATAATTTTATTGTGTTTTTTTAATGTTAGTGAATAAAATTGACCTCTGTCAGAAATAGAATAAATAAACTCATTATTCATCAATTCTTTTTCTTCTTTAAAATATCCTGCACCTGTATTTTCATCTGTAATAATAAAAGCTTGTTTATAATTATTTTTTAATAAATAATTAATATAAAATGAGCCGTCAAATTTTAAATTATGATAATACAGTAGTACATCTTTCTTTAACCCTGTTATGTAATCTAATGTTTCTGTTATATTGTTAAAAATTTTTACATCTTCTGTGTTTAATTCAACTAACGCTGATGACCACACGGCTGTTTTATTTTGTGATTCTGTATTTTCTTCTACTATTGTTTCAAAGTCACAACAAAAAATAGTTTTATTCTTCATTAAAATCACTCTCCATATTCATTCTCAATGTTTTTCAAATCTGATAGTGTGTACGTTCGTGCAAATATTGTGTATAACTGTGTTAAAGATAATTCAACAATATTTTGCTCAGAATCCCTGAGTACAGTATCAATTAAATTGTTTATTCTTTCAGCATTTTCATTTAAGTAGCGAAAATACTCGTTACTCTTATTACGTTCGTATACTGTTTTAATATCAGCTACTTTTCGCTGAACCATGCTTTTCATACCGTACCGAATATATTTTCCTTTTGAATCAATCCACGCTGATTCAGACTCTAGCTCAAATAACATTTCAATAGACTTTTTTAGAACCTCATCAAATCTAACAGCAATATTTACTCCACCAGCATCGGGGATTTCGGGGATATTGTCAAAAACATCTTCGCCAAAAAAAACTTGTTCAGCTTTCTTTTTTGCTTTTCGTGTTTCAGCGGCTTTTTTTGCCGCACGACTTCTGAGGATATCAAGTCCACGTTCGCCGCTGGTAGATTCTCCTGTTTCTTTGTCAGCTAAAAATCTCATCTGTGAAATCAATTTTTTAGCTGTTAATTTTTTAAGTCGGTTTACACTCGCTCTTGTGATTTTTTTTGGTACTTCTGGAATATTAGACATATAATAGAAGTCCTGTTTTTCTTTTTTATTTATGTAATTTTGTATTCTTTTTCTTTCTCTATAGTAGTCTTGTTCAAGTTTACTTCTTTTCTTTCTTGCCATGTTATTACCTCACTTTCTTAAATGTTTCACGTGAAACATTAAATGTTTAATACAAAAAGGTATACCGTTTTTTAACGATATACCTTTTTTACAAAATATAGAATTTTTGTGGCTGTTAGAATAACAGCGGAAATGTTTTTAATTTAATACAAAAAGATTCTTTAATTCATTTATATGTGTTTTCAAATTAAACCAGTGTACAATCTACAAAATGTCTACCAGCTTTTGATTCCCCAGACAACTTTTTAATTGAAAAACCATCATCTTCCATTATTTCAATAATATTTTCGAAAGATTCTTTAAATGTTCGTGACTGTGTCGTGAAAACATCACCATTATTATCTAAAATGGAAAGCAGATATGAAGTTTCATCGTCTTTCGTATCCTCGAAATACAGAAAACCTGCTACATCGATTATTGTACCGTCTGGTACTTCTTTAATTGTTTTAATCTCTGCCCCTTGCGTCATAAGGTATAATTCTTTTTTTGTAAAATCCCTTGATTTTTCTGTTATTTTAATTCCCATTTATTATTCCTCACTTTCTTCTTTCTCTTCTTTTCCTACGTTTTTTGCATGTTTAATAAATTCAGAATCTGACATTGTATACACACTTTCTGTCTTTGTTTCAGAAATCTTTGAAATGAAGATATACCCCATTTCTTCAATTTTTTTGGTTAATGCCAGTTCTTTTCTTTCTTCTTTCTGAAATGAACCGACTAAGATAACTTCAAGCTCTTCAATTTTTTCTTCTTTTTTGTTTAGCACTTTACAAAGTGCTGTAGTAGTTACGATTGTTCTTGTCATTTTTTGCCTCTCTTTCTTCTTTTTTCAACTTGCAATTTTTTGTACCACATCGGTACAATAAGAATTATATAACATTAAATAGGTTCTGTCAAGGGAAATAACATGATATCTAAAAATTTTTTATTGTCTGTTAAGTTACTAAACAGCATAAAATCACTAAACTTATCGAAAAGTGACTCTTGGAACTGGTTTAATTTTTTAATATCTTCATATGTGTCCACATTTTTTCTAATATGAACCATACTGTCAATATAATATGTGTTTATTAAGTGTAAATCAAACATTTTATAGTAAGAATCCTTGCAAACAGTGTATCGGTATTCGTCTGAATATTCTCTACTATGCAAGAAAACACTAGAGTTAAATTTCTTGTAAAGTTCTGTACTTTTATATTTGTAAAAATTTGAAACAGAAAAACCCCACGGATAACACACTATAATTAAATCTTTTGTACTTTTGTTTTTTAATAAACTAAATGCAGAATCGTTTTCTGCATTAATAATTAATGTTCTCATGCGACACCTCACTTTCTAATACCATACATCAGTTATAACTCCATTTTTATTCAGTTCAAAACAGAAACAAGTGCTATCAGCACTGTTATCATACGCAATTAAATCATAACCACTATTGCTAGATTCGTTAATAATTGTACCGTTTTCTGAATCAAGTGTATCAGCGATTATATCGTACATATCATCATCATAAACATTACCTATACATTTTTCCTTTAACTCTGCTAAAAATTTGTTCATCTGTTTTTGTATACATAT
>ERZ791923.2769-NODE-2769-length-14788-cov-7.573271_pt1 | contig 14788 bp, 14 predicted proteins | sample MGYA00510133_ERZ791923 | MGnify/ENA primary metagenome ERZ791923 (study PRJEB30046, sample SAMN00792106) | human gut metagenome | study: EMG produced TPA metagenomics assembly of the A metagenome-wide association study of gut microbiota in type 2... | reverse complement strand
GCTAAATCCTTATCATTCTTGCAGTTAAGTATTTTCCTGTTAACCTTACCTACATTGCTTCCTTCTCCAATTGCTACTGTTGAAGTTTCACTCTGTTTTGTAGGCGCCATTGTTGTCGGTGCCTCTGTTGTTGGAGCTACCGTTGTTGGTACCTCTGTCGTTGGCGCAACCGTTGTAGGTGCTGCTGTTGTAGTATTTTTTCCTACTCCCCCCTTCTGGTTTGCTATTGCAATTACCTTACACATTTCTTTCTTCCTCCTTATACATTTTTTAGAATGAAAACTCATATCGGCTCTGATTATTGTGTTACATTTTCGTCTTACTAAAGAAACAGGAAGACTTCTAAGAGCATGGGGTGAAACCTGCTCCATATATATCGGTTTACGATTTTCTTTTACAGACTCATAATCTTCTCTCAAATTAATTGATTTTACAATCTTATTTATAATTGGTGCAACATTATATCTTGTTGCTGCTGAGCCCATAGATGATGTAAATACTAAATCAGATAATCCTTCTTCATTTTCACTTCTATATCTTTTTCCTAATTCCTTTTTTATCTTATTCTGATTCTTTTTTTGAAGTTTTAACATTTTTTTACAATCCGCCATCATTGGAATATCTCTTACCGAATTAATAGTCTTTGTTGTTGTAAAATGTAATTTCTTTTTACCATATTCATATTGACTAAATAATGTTCTTCTAATATGAATTACATCATTATCATAATCAATATCTGACCAACATAATCCGCCCACTTCACTAATACGCATTCCTGTAAGCAACATAACTTTCAGCATAGGGTAATACCAACCATATTCTGTTTCTGCTGTCTCCAAGAATTTTTTCTGCTCATCCACAGTTAAAAATCGCCTTTGTTTGGAATCTGTTTTTTCTAGAAGAATAATCCTTTACCTTTGTATTTTTATTAAACTCTTCTGTATTATTACCTATATTTTCCTGTGAATTATTCACTGTTGTCGCTTCTCCTACATCTGTAATATTATCGTTTGATTTTCCATTACTACTGCATCCACTAATAGTTATGGCTAGCAATACCACAATTATAACTGCCCACTTTGTCATTTATCGATACTTCTTAAACCAATATTCAATCTTTAATTAATAGTTTCTGCCGATTTTATTATAGAAAAATTATGGTCCTTTAAGAAGTCTCTCTTAATTATGCAGTTTTAACCTTTTAGTTATGAGGTTTCATATAAAAATTAGGGTGTCAAGACACAAAAATGTCATATACAATCGCAAAAAAATGTAATAAAATATAACTATATAAATTGCCCGATAATTTATGAATTTTATATATCGGAAAAGTCTTTTTCCCTTAACAATATTTTATTTATGAAAGGAACGATGAATATATGAAAAAAACATCTTTAAAATTACTGCTATTTTCCTTTGTTATGAGTTTACTTATGATAATTCCTACAAAGGTAAATGCAGAAGAAATCATTCCGGTCAATATATCTGTAAAGTATGGCCAGACAGAAGCTCGAAGAATCTTAGATATGATTAATGAACTGAGAACCAGTCCTACTGACGCATGGGCTTGGGATAAAACTGATACCAAACAAGTTGCATATCCCGGTTTAAAAGAACTTGTCTATGACTATGATTTAGAGCGACTTGCAATGAAACGTGCAGCAGAAATTGCACTATCCTACGACCACACCCGCCCAAATGGTCAAAATCCTTTTACTATTTATACTGAAGAAAATATAACCAGACAGGATACAGGTGAGAATATTGCAGTAGCAAGTCCTACTGTTTATTCTAAGGCAGAAGCAGTAAATAACGGATGGCGTGAAGATAACGAACCTTATGCCGGTCAGGGGCACCGTAGAAATATGTTAGATTATAAATTTACCTGCGTTGGAGTTGGTCATGTTACTTACAACGGCTATGACTACTGGGTGGAAGAATTTGCCTCCAGACCTTCCATTAATACAACAGAAACACCGGCAAATGACAGTGAACAAACTGTTACTGTCTCAGTAACTAAAAGTTGGATTACTAATTATAAGACATCTTTTGACCAAGATTCATATGTTCTTAGATTAGGAGAAACAGTAACTCCAAATATTACACCTATACTTTCTCTTATAAATCAATTTGGACCAATCGGAACCGTGTTAGATACTCCAACCGTTTCCATTAATGACCCTTCTATTGCCACCTATAGTGATGGAAAGATTATAGGTCTTAAAGAAGGTACCACCACGTTAACCACATCACTGTACGGATTGCCATCAACAACTTCGGCAACAATAATCGTACATGACTGTGATAATCATTGGAATAAGGGAGTAATTACAAAGGCTCCAACCTGTATAGGGGAAGGCGAAAATAAATTCACCTGCACCATTTGTAATAATACAAAAATTGAAAAAATTGACGTAGATGCAACAAATCATCTCCACTCTGAAATTCGAAATCAAAAGGAAGCTTCCTGCAAAGAGGAAGGATATTCCGGTGATAAATATTGCCCTGACTGTGGAACTAAACTTTCATCAGGCAATACTATTGCAAAAACAGAAAATCATAGTTGGAATAAGGGAGTAATCACTAAAAAACCTACATGTGCAAAGGAAGGCGTAAAGACCTATACTTGTAGCATTTGTAGTAAGACAAAAACAGAAAACATTGCAAAAACAACAGAACATCTTCATACCGAAATTCGTAATAAAAAGGCTGCTACCTGTGGCGAAACCGGTTATACCGGCGATACATATTGTACTGATTGTGGCACTAAAATTTCATCCGGTAAGACCATTGCAAAATTAACTACTCATACTTGGGATGAAGGAAAGGTCACAACAGAACCTACTTGTACAGCGAAAGGTGTTCGAACATTTACTTGTAGTATATGTGCCAAAACCAAAACTGCGAGCATTGCAGCAACAGGACATCAGCATACTGAAATCCGCAAGAAAAAAGACGCAACCTGCGGCGAAGATGGTTATACAGGAAATACATATTGCACTGATTGTAAGAAAACAATTTCATATGGTCAGACCATCACAAAAACCGGTAACCATACTTGGGATGACGGAAAAGTCACAAAAGAGCCTACATGTACAGCAAACGGCATAACAACTTTTACCTGCATTGTATGTAAAAAAACAAAAACAAGAAGCATAAAAGCAACAGGACATAGTTACGGAGAATATGTAGTTGTAAAAGAACCTACAACCACAGAAAAAGGATTAAAATCCAAGACTTGCAGTGCTTGTGGAAAAGTATATTCTGTAACACTTGCAAAAATTTCTTCTTCTAAGACAACTACAAAAACTCCAACGACTTCGTCTCAGAATGCACAGACACGCAAAATTACTACTAAAAAGATTAAGCTAAACCGTAAGAAACTGACTTTGAAAAAAGGCAAAACTTTTAAATTTAAAGTTACTCTAACACCGATAAATAGTCGTGATAGAATCACTTACGTAACCTCAAACAAAAAAGTTGTCAAAGTCTACAGAAACGGTAGAATCAAAGCCTTGAAAAAAGGAAAGGCTAAGATTACAGTAATTTCAGGTAAGAAAAAATTTGTCTGCAAAATAACAGTAAAATAAAAGTCTTTATAATAAAAGCAAATTAAAAAGTCAATTATTTTTTGAGACTTTGATGATCTAATGATATATTTAATAAAATATAATTTTTCAATATATCATTACTAAAAAATCCTTTATGATATACAAGGCTTGCAAACCTGTATACATAAAGGATTTTTTGTACCATTACAATCTGATGTTGTATCATAATAGTTGACACTTTATTCTCGCATATAATTATATATAACGAGATAAAGGATGTGCTTTTATGGCACGAAATCAGAAACATTATGACACAGATTATAAGGTACAGTCTGTAAATTTAGCTAAGGAAATAGGTCTTAGCAAGGCTGCACGTGAACTTGGCATATCTCCAAGCACATTAAACGGATGGATAAAAGCCACTCGTGAGGGACGCCTGACTGTGGTCCCCGGCTCACAAACTCCAAAAGAGGCAATGTCTCTTGCCGATGAGCTTACAATGCTTCGCAAACAGGTTAATAATCTCAGCAAAGAGAATAAACGCCTTAAAGAAGAAAATGAATTTCTTGAAGAGGCAAGTGCTTTTTTCGCAGCGAACCGTCGGACTTGTTCATCGTCCAAAACGCAATCCCAAAGGCATTACCAACGCTGACAGGAATGCCCGTAAATCTGACAATAAATTAAAACGAAATTTCAAGTCAGACAAGCCTCTTGAAAAATGTGTTACAGATATCACTGAAATAAAAGGCAAGGACGACAAACTATATGTATCAGCTATTTTTGATTGTTTTGATGTAACCGTCTTAGGTTTAGCAATGGATACCAATATGAAGGCTCAATTGTGCGTGGCAACTCTTAATAATGCCTATACTTCACACCCGGAAATAAGTGGCTGTATCTACCACTCAGACAGAGGAACACAATATACCAGCCAGCTCTATAGGGATAGAATCAATGAACTTGGTATTATCCAAAGCATGAATAGTGATGGTGGCAGATGTCACGATAATGCCCGATGTGAGAGCATGTGGGCAAGACTAAAGGACGAACTGTTCTATAGCCGTAATCTCAAGTCTACTGACTTTACTGTAGCTCAACTCAAGAAAATGGTCTGGAAATATTTCATGAGCTACTGGAACAACAGAAGGATAGGCTCATCTAATGATGGGCTTCCTCCTAAAGTTAAAAGAGATAGGTACTATGCTGCTCTACCTATGGTTGCATAGTTGTCTGATCTATACGAGTTAAAAGTGTAAACCATTATTGACAATATCAAATGTATATACTTTAAATTTTTTAGTAGCAACACTTTAATAATATCTTTTTAACGAGTCCACCATAATTGATTATTTTTTGTGAATACCAAATCTGATATAAACTTTTCAAAAGGAATTATAATTTACATTAAAAAAGACAGATTTTTTAATCTGTCTTATAAATAAATATTATTTTACTAATTGTACATACCAATCTTGTGGAAAACCTATATGCTTTAACGATATATCATGCTCATATTCTTCCACGATTGAGTTTAATTCAACCAAAAATGAATTATTCCACTCATCTTTGTCTGGATACAACAACTTTAAAACAAATATTTGTGAAAATAATTTTCTATTTCCAGATAATTCCATTTCCTTTGGCATTTTAGGCAATGCTGGAAAAGGCCAATAATATAATCTTGAATAATGAGCACATCTGTTTCTTAACTCCGTAATACATCTTAACCAACTTTTTAAACATGACACAGAGGTTTCATATAACGATTTTGCTATATGCTTCTGATCTACTGATAGCATATCAGCATAAAAGTACGATAACATTCCCATTGAAAAGAACTCAACTATAACCCATATGGGAAACTTTCCGTTATATTTTTCATTATGATGTTTAACAACCAATGCTCTCTTATTTTCTTCAATACATACCTGAATCAAATTCTTAAATTTTTCATCGTTATGCTTTTCATTATATATGTCTGCATTCATATAGCCTAAAGCACCATGGTTATGTCCACTGTAATAAGCTAACTGCGTTCTCAAATATAATTCAATTTGTACTTCTTTTTAATCTATCCTTAATTAAAATTTTATTCTAACAATGTTATTGTACTGTTTGGTAATAATTCTTTTAACTCTTTTATATTCTCATTCTTTTTTCCCTCAGCCATTGTTGGACTAAACCTTATTTGTAACTCATCAAATGCATTATCTTTTAATTCAACTGCCATTTTAGGGAAAACTATATCTCGTGGTAAAATATCGTAATTTGATTTTACACCTATTTTTAACCTTACCTCCTTCTCAGAAGTCCAATCCTTATCGTACGTTTCAGTATTAGGTCTTTTGCATAATCCATGAGTATTTTTAATTATTCCAACAGCCTCTGGTGTAATAAATCTTCCCTCTTTTAGGACACTATCATCCATCTTTAATACACATTCACCTGACATTTCCCTTTTTAAATTATCATCATATACAATCTGATAAAAATTAAAATCAAAAATAAAATATGGATTGTAAATTCTCTTTGGTTCTTCTAAGATAGCATTCCATGTTGCCTTTAATGCCTCATCGTAATTTTTATATATTTTAAAATTGTCATCTTGAACTTTGTCCCCTGGTCTATACATAAATTTTGCTTTTTTTGATATCCATTCTTTTTTGAAACTGAAAAGGACACCATTTTTCTCATTTCCATATTCTTTCCAATGTTCTTGAGGTATATTATTTTCATATGTAAAACAAGCTACATAAAATGCCTTTTCAAATTCCGGAACTGTTATCCGCTTTACTTCCTCCATATCATTTACATTTTTCAGATTAGAAAGCCATATTTCTTTACTCTTCAATATACTTTTCAACGCCTCCATCGTTGTACACTGATACAACCATTCATGACTTTTCGCCGCCTCTTTTGACTCATATATAAACCTATTGTTTTCAGATAACTTACTACTTTCTACTTTTGCTCCTACTAACTGCCCCATATTAATTCTCCTATATAATATCTAACTAATTATTGCTTCTTTTTCAAAAATCACACCTATGATTTCCCATAAGTGTGATTTTATTTTTACTATCCCTACGCAAACACTTTCATCATATGACTCAATGCTGCATACATATGTTTCTGTTGTTCAGCATTATATTTTCCTAAAGAAATCATTATTTCCGGAATTATAACATTGTTTTCTGATTCACAACCATTAAGTAAGTAGTCCATTGAAGTATTGTATAAGATGCAAACTTTTGCCAATACTTCTGCACTCATAATGCTTTTTCCTTTTTCGTAGGCGTACAGGGAATCCTTTGATATATCTAAGTCTTCCGCTGCCTTTTCTCTGGAACTGTTAGCCTTTTTCCTAAGCATCTCTAGTCGTCTGCCGACCCCTGTTTTGTCATATTCAAACTCTATCACCAAATCACCTCCACTACATCCATACGTTATGTGGAGGACGAGGTCCTTCCTGTCTGACTGCAACTGTTAGTTTCTTTGGCAGTGATTCCTCTGCCATCTTGCGGGTACCATACAGTCTGCTTACTCTTACTGCTATTGCTCCATCTGTATCATCAAATCTTACTGTACAGAAATCTCTGCTTATCCTTATGATTGTAACTTTTCTTACACTGCGATTACTCTTAATAATGTAGGCTTCATCTCCTACATTAAATGTATTATTTCCATTAGCATCTATTCTGTTCAATTGTGTTTCTCCTTGTTATACAAATATTTAATCATTAAATTTTTGTACTCACAAAGGATGGGAAACTATTCCTTGTAAGCCTTATGTAACCATCATCTGCGCCTGTTTAGCCTTACGCACATGACCTATTATTCAGCTGATCTTATACTTCGGTAATTTCCATCTCACACATCCACTGTAAAATTGTAATTGCTCTAGGGTGTGTAGGATATCTTTTTATGTATCCTTTTTTCTCTAAAGTCTTTAAATGCCCAATTATAGTTGATGTGGAAGCTAAACCTGTTAATTTGCACAACTCTCTGACGGTGGGTGCAAAACCGTATTCCTGGATATGAGCTTCCATTGCCTAACTTTTCGATTAATGTATTTATTCTTGGTGTTGCCTCGGTATGAAATAGAACTTCTGTCATTACGTCTGACTTATTTATGTCAGGAAGTTTTGAATAAAGAATTCCATATTTCTTTGCAAGTTTTTTAAACTTCTTTATGTCTTCTTCTCTGATTTTTAATACCTGCAAACTGCCATCCTTACTTAACATCTTTTTCAATGATGTCTTTCCCTGAAGCTTTTCTCTTGTAAGCAGTGCATAAATGAACACTGCCAGATTTTTTGCCTGCTTCACTGTTCCACCTGTTACGTCCATTCCAAATCTCAATCCGTCAAATTCAAGTCTTATTATCTGTATTGCCTGTGAAATTTCATCTGACATATGCTCACCTCCTCTGCCCATTGTTAAGCATGATTGCTATGTCTATTATTGTTGCCATTGCCTTTTCATCTTTCTTACAATTAATCAGTGAATCAATCTGTTTTTCAGACAGTTTATTTTTTATTGCAATTTTTATCTGTTTCATCTGTGCAATTGTTAAATCTCCATCTGCCAATCTCTCCACCAAATCATTATTGTATTTTTTAGAGAAAAACAATCTCTTAATCAGGGATACCGGTTCTCCTTTTCTGATGTTTTTCTCAATTCTCATATTCTCTTTTCTATTCTTCTGGGCTATCTGAAATTCACTTTTAAATTCCTTTGCCTGTTCCACATAAATCACTTCCTTTTAACATATTTTTTCTCCTGCTCTTCCTGTTTGTTTTTTTCTTCTTTAATTGCTCTTTCCTCAATTTCTTTATTCTCCTGCCTTACTATTACTTCCTTTATGATTTTGTAACCTACAACAATTTCTTTCCTTAGTTGTTTTGTTTCCTTTTCATTTGCCTGCAAAAGTTCTGTATAATATTCCTTTAATTTTTTTACTTCCTCAAATGACACTCCCTCTTCTTTAAGTGTTGCCCTTGCTTCTGATACAATCTGCTCTGATTCCTTAAATGTGTCATCACCCATCTTATAGAAAATGGTTGCTTTCTTTTCCTTATCTATATTCTCCACTGCCTGAAATACCTTAAGGTGTTTGTCCATTTCATTAACAATTACCTTCTTTGCCTTAAGCAATACTGACACCTTTTTTCTTAAATCCTTTTGCACGTCAGATATTTGTTCCACATCAGTAACGTCATATTTTATAAGGAATAAATACTGCTTCTGTAATAGCTGAAATTTCTTAACATCCTTCCTATATTTCCATACCTGTGAGTACGGTTGCTTTCTTATTTTTCCTAAACGATACATTTCCCTAAAATACTGTCTTTGCAATCCTGTCATCCTCGTTTTTCTTACTTTTTTTGACTTAAACATTCTGATTTTTGGAGCTCTTACTACCTGATTACTTCTGTAAGTATTAAGGTTTTCCTTTACAATTCTTTCTTTTAATTCATCAATTCCATAGCCTTGTCCTAACGTCTTTGTACGTCTGAATCTTTCCATTCCCGGCGGTTTTACTGCCAGATATTTCCCCTGCTTTATTTCATATCCTTCTGCTTCGAGCATTTGCAGAAACATTGAATAATCCGAAGCTCTTAAAACACACGCATCTATGTCCTGTTTAATTTGTTCATTCCATATAAACGGCCCGTTCTTTAAAACATCCCATTCTTTTTTGTCTGTCTTTTTAATTGATTTCTCCAGTGTTGAAAGATTGTACTTTTCACATATTCTGTCTATTCTTGGCTGAATATCTTTTTCCCAATCACCTTTTTTGTAATGATATTTATATCCGTCTGTGAAACGCACACTGTTCCAGATGATGTGACCATGAATGTGGTCTGTGTTGGTATGAACTGCATATACTACCTCGTAGTCGCTTTCCAGATACTCGTGAACAAATTCTTCTATAACCTTCATTGCTGTATCTCCATCACACTCATTTTCTTCAAATGAAATGATGAGATGATACCCCTGTCTTTTGTCCATTTTTCCATAAAGTCTTTTTGTCTCCTTCATACACTCATAGGCATTTTCTTTTATGCAGTTAACACTTCCTGTAAGCAGACCATTCATGGTCTTTTCATCCTTTAAGATGTAATCAATTGCCACCTGCAGATGTGAGCCTTTAGAACGGTGATGGCTGTTCATGTGTAATATTCTGCTAATCGCCATACTTTTCCATGAAAGCTCCCACCTTAAGATTCAGTAATCGCATGTACTCCATAAGCCTTATCTTATCACTGTCCATATACAAACCACTGTTATTATTGCGGACAATCTGATTAACGTTATTACCTATGTGATTGACCTCATTAATAAGTTTAAGAATATGTTTTCTCATATCAGGATTTGGCATCTTTATGTTTGAAATTGCATATCTGACATAGGCTGAGAAATTCATGTTACAGGCATTTGCATTTTCCATTACTATCTGATATTCCCTGTCATTGAATCTTATAAGTTTTGTAATGTCTCTTTTATCTGAACTCATGTGTCCACCTTCCTTCTGTAAAATAATGTAGGCTATGTCTTTTGCAAGATACGCATTTGTATATACAAATGCATTCTTGTTAGGAAGAATCCTAAAACCTCTGTATCTAGCCTTCAGGCTTTGTCACTGCTACTGCTCAGGGTTATCCACTGGATAACCGCACCGTAACACTCTTTTATTTATCTGACCTTTACTTCTTCGGCTATTCTTATGTCCTTATCTGTCTTAAAATTTAAGAATTCTAACCTGTCCGAATATGCACTGCTTTTTCTAAAATCAACTAACTGCTTATCCCTCATGCTGAAATACCTCCCCTTCTCCGGACCAACAATAATGTGGTCCAGAAGGGGTATATCCATCAGATTGCAGATATCAATCAATTTTGCTGTAGTCTGAATGTCTTCCTTAGACGGTTCTAATATATTGGATGGATGATTATGTAAAATCATCATGTTTGCTGCATTTGACAATATTGCTGATTTTAGTACTTCTCTTGGTGAAGCAATTGCATAATTTATGGCTCCAATGCTTGCCAGATTAAAATTTATTGGTTGAAGCTTGCTGTTAAAGTTGATTACACACAAAACTTCTCTGTCTATGTTTCTTATGTAATCTCCAACAGTCATTGCCACCTTTTCAGGAGATGTGAGTTGTTCTTCTGATAACAGTGGACGCTCTTTTACAAGTCTAATTGATACCTGATTTACCTTTTCCATCCGCTACCACCTCAACTTTTATAAAAAACTCTTCATTCTTGCCACAGTTAGCAACTTCACTTTTTATTCTCTCTGCTAATTCTTTTTGAAAATCTTCCATGACTATCTGACCTCTCTTTCCGGGGTTGATATTACTCCACGGTCAACGTCATCAAGGCTCTTGTTTATCGTGTCTGTTGCAAGTCTTAGTGTTCTCAAATCCTTGTCATAGCAATATACCTGATTTGAAAGGCGGTCATTAATGTCTACCTGGTCCATATTGATTTCATAAACCATTTCTGCAAGGTCATCAGGGGAACCCATATCTGCCGACACAGCAATAACTTCATGTACACTTGAAGGTAAAATATATAAATCACTTCCAAACTTTTCTGCCAATTCGTGTAGTGGCTCTTCATACAAAATTGAAGCTGCTCCATACAATTTACTTTCGTTTGTTATAACGTACATTGAACGTTCATCCTGAGTTTCCATCATTACTTCTTTGAATTCTTCCTCCATTTCTCCACTAAGTTCACTGTCACCAAATATGATTTCGCTAATGACTTCGTTCATATTCTTAACTAATATAGGGAATAGTTCCTTTGTGTTTTTGTTTGCTGCATTGTACAAATCATTTTCCGTAAGACCTTCCTTCTTTGCCAAATCATTGTCAACAAGATTTGTATATGTTCCCAAAGAATCATTTCCAAGATTCCATCTATACACAATTGCAAGGTCCTCAAACTCCCTATGGGGAACCGTCTTTAATAACTCTTTGTTCTGCTCGGCATTTATTAAAGTAAAAAACACGTTATCTTTAAGTCTTGATGTATCCAAAAGCTCTGCCTTGATTTCATCATTAAATGACTTGATTCCTCTTTCCATTGTTTCAGCTGCAATTCTTATGACCTCTTCATATTTTCCTGTTCTTTCATATTCTTCATAAAGATTATTTACATATATGGTTGGTGTGGCATTTTTTAACCCCGGAATGTCATAGAAATTCAATCCATCAACTTCACGGTTGGTTTTATTAACCTTTCTGATTACAACTCCACAATCCTTGTACTTTTCGTCCATATAATCCTTAATATCATCCTTAATTTTTTCCTTAAATTCTTCGTAATTTAAATTCATGTTCGTCCTCCTAAAAAATCCTTAATTTTAATTTTTGCTCTGTTTCACTCTTATGGTGGAACAACTAAAATGCTTTCACCTTTCATAAGACACCTCCATTTTTGCAATAAAAAATGCCCTATTGAAAAACAGTCAGTTCTTAAACTACTGTTCTCAATAAGGCATTTATTTATTTTTGATTTAAAGTTTTAAGGCCTGTTGCTCTCAAACTTTATGGTTATATTTTACTATTGCGGTGTGTCGATGTCGAATTCTATCGTGGATGGGATTTAGGATAATAAACCATATTGTGGTTTAAATTATTTGGTTGATGTGCAAAAAGGAAAGGTTGGGACACGAGGTCCCAACCTATTTCTACTACAACTGACTTCTTAACCTATGCTATTTTTGGATTTTTTATAATTCTGCTCAACCACTTTTCGTGTATGGAAAGAAGTTCTTTATTGATAATTTTTATCCATTTATTCGTAAATCTCTATTCATCTTCCTCCTCGAATATCCAATATAATTGTGTGGCAGTTCAGTCAATGGCTTCTCGACAACGACTGCCTTGATGTCTGTATGGAATCCACAGGAAAATACCGGATTCCTGTCTTTAATATTCTGGAAGATGAAATCAATGTTGTCATTGCCAATCCCAAATGGGTAAAGGCTGTAAAAGGCAACAAAGATGATACCAAAGATTCTAAATGGATTGGAGACTTGTTCCGTCTTGGGCTTGTCAAAGGCAGTTATATTCCTTGCAAGGCAGTCCGTATTCTGAGGGAATACACCCGCTATCGTTACAAGCTCGTTTCCTGTCGTTCAAGTGAAAAGAATAGATATCAGAATGCTCTTACTGTTTGTAATGTTGCATTAGATTCTGTTGTTTCCGATATCTTTGGGAAGTCATCCACGTCCATTATTGACTATCTGCTTGATCAATCGGGGACATCCATTAACCACGAAGAAATGGCATCTAAACTTCTTAGAAACCTCAAATCCAAAGAAGATGCTGTTATAGAATCCGTCGAAGGATATCAGATGACTGATACCCAAAAATACCGTATGCGTCTTGTTCGCGCACACATGGATTATATCACAGCCGAAATCAATGATGTTGATAAAATGATAGAAAATATGATTTCTTCTAATCCTGATTTTGAAAATGCTGTCCGGTTCCTCTGTACCATTCCGGGTGTCAAACGTGATAGTGCAATCACTATCATCTCCGAAATCGGTACGGATATGTCTCAGTTCTCGGGTTCCAAACGTTTATGTTGCTGGGCTGGTTTAACACCTGACAGCAATGAATCTGCTGGTAAGAAGAAATCTGTCTGGATTACGCGTGCTGGTGTCTACCTCAAGCCTGCATTAGTACAATGTGCTCATGCAGCCGTAAAATCTGACAAATCTCCTTACTACAAAAAGAAATATGAAGCTCTAGTTAAACGTCGTGGCAAGAAAAGAGCCATTATCGCTATTGCCCGTATGATTCTTACTGCCATCTACCAGATGCTGTCTACCGGTGAGGAGTGGAATCCGAGCAATCTTTATAAAATCGATATGCCTGTAGCTCTTGTTGAAAAACAAAAGGCAAAAGCTATCAGACAGGCAAAGAAGCTATTACAACGTGAAGGAACACTTCCACCTGATAAGCCATTAGCTTCTTAATCTATTTTTTTAACTCTATAACACTTCAAAAAAATTGCCTGCCTTAGACAGCTTATTCAAGTGCGACAATTTATGGCTTGTTTCTACTTTCTTTCACACTATCTCCCTCTTAATAAACTTATTAGAGGCTACCTTTTCGCAGAATACAAGACATACATGACATGTCCAACTCTTGAAAAGCTAGCCTCTTTAATTACTTTTTAATTATTTAATTTTAAGTTTCTTCTTAAACAACTTAATGGCTTTCTTATTTCCTTTAAGTTTAGTCTTCTTAGACTTAATATTTTTCTTTGCTTTCTTGCTAAATGCATTCTTCTTTACAGTCTTAAGTTTGTCACCTTTGAATGTAATCTTCTTAATCTTGTTATCTCCTATAAATGCCTTAGAACTTATTGTCTTAACTGCTTTTCCAATTACTACTGTTTCAAGTTTTGAGCAGTTCTTAAATGCATTTTTTCCGATAACAGTTACCTTGTTACCTATTGTAAGCTTCTCAAGGGCCTTGCAGCCGGCAAACGCATTGTTACCAATTGTTGTTACATTTAATCTATATCCCTTACAATCTGCTCTGTCCGGAATTGTAACTTTCTTTATTTTATTCTTTTTAGCAGCTACTACACCAATAACCTTTGATTGTCCTACTGTTGCAGTATCAATTGATGTAATCTGGTATATTAAATTTCCTGCCGTATATGTCATTCCAACGTATACGCCGTAGCTATTGGTATGGCTGCTGCCTGTTGCGGGGATCGTTGCGGTTTCAAGAACCTTCTTGCAGACGGTGCATTCCTTATGCTTAGCGCCTTCTGCGGTTTCGGTAGCTGCCGTGTCAATGATCCACTCGCTGGTGCTGTGAGCCGCTTCGTCATTTTTGTCGTGGCAACGAGAACATTCATGCCAGTGGTTAGTATCATCAGACTTCCATTCTGTGCCTGCGGTATGTCCGGGAGCCGGAATCTTCACACTGGTTTTATCGGTAATTTCTACCGATCCTGTTGCATCTGCGAACCACTTGTCACAGCCATCGCAGGTGTAGTATGCGGAATTGCCCGCAGTAGTGCAGGTGGCAGCTTTCGCAGCAACCAAAGTCAGATTGTGAGTGTGCGGTACAGTTTTGTAATATCCGCAGGTGTCGCAAACATTGTCAGAACCGTAATCGTGAGCCGCTTCGTCATTTTTGTCGTGGCAACGAGAACATTCATGCCAGTGGTTAGTATCATCAGACTTCC
>ERZ791923.2747-NODE-2747-length-14905-cov-3.556296_pt1 | contig 14905 bp, 8 predicted proteins | sample MGYA00510133_ERZ791923 | MGnify/ENA primary metagenome ERZ791923 (study PRJEB30046, sample SAMN00792106) | human gut metagenome | study: EMG produced TPA metagenomics assembly of the A metagenome-wide association study of gut microbiota in type 2... | reverse complement strand
GCTGCACCTGCTGCTGCTCCGGCTCCTGCTGCTGCACCTGCTCCCGCCGCTGCGCCCGCACCTGCTGCTGTTGCGGCCGGTGAGGTCGTCGCGTCCCCGATGCCTGGCAACATTCTGAGCGTCAACGTTTCGCAGGGTCAGGCCGTCAAGTCCGGCGACATCCTTGTGATTCTGGAAGCCATGAAGATGGAAAACGAAATCGTTGCCCCGCGCGACGGCACGGTTGCACAGGTCGTGACGAGCAAGGGTGCTGTTGTGGAAACCGGCGCTCCTCTGATCGTTTTGGCATAAGGAGGAACGAACATGGGTTTTAACGTTCTCGATACGTTGTCGAAGCTGGCAGTGGAATCCGGTTTTGCCGGTTTCTTCGCCGCCGGCGGCTGGCAGAACCTTGTGATGATCGTGGTCGCCTGCGTGCTTCTGTACCTCGGCATCGTCAAGGGCTTCGAGCCGCTGCTGCTGATCGGCATCGCGTTTGGCTGCCTGCTTGCCAACGTCAGCTATTTCCCGGGTCTTTCTGCGGAGCTGAACGCGACCAATGCGTTATATCATCCGGAACTCTGGTCAGAGTTCCTCGACCATAACAGCGAGTTCTATCACAGCTATGGTCATATCCTGTCGAACGCCGGTCTGCTTGACATCTTCTATATCGGCGTCAAGGCCGGCCTGTATCCGTCGCTGATCTTCATGGGTGTCGGCGCAATGACGGACTTCGGTCCCCTGATCGCGGACCCGAAGAGCCTGCTTCTCGGCGCTGCCGCGCAGCTCGGCGTTTTCGTCGCGTTCTTTGGCGCCATCTGCCTCGGCTTCACCGGCCCGCAGGCTGCATCCATCGGCATCATCGGCGGCGCGGACGGCCCGACGGCCATCTTCCTGACGAACAAGCTCGCGCCCGAGCTTCTCGGTGCCATCGCCATTGCGGCCTACTCCTATATGGCGCTGATCCCGCTGATCCAGCCGCCTATCATGAAGCTCCTCACGAGCGAGGAAGACCGCAAGATCAAGATGGTGCAGGCGCGCGTCGTCTCCAAGAGCGAGAAGATCCTCTTCCCGATCATCGTCACCATCTTCGTCATCCTGCTCCTGCCGTCCACGGCGCCGCTGGTTGGCTGCCTGATGCTCGGCAACCTCTTCCGCGAGTGCGGCGTGACGGATCGTCTGTCGGACACCGTGCAGAATGCGCTCATGAACATTGTTACCATCATGCTCTCGACCTCCGTCGGCGCGACCATGGTCGCCTCGAACTTCCTGAAGCTCGAGACGCTCAAGATCATCCTGCTTGGCCTCGTTGCCTTCGGCATTTCCACGGTCGGCGGCCTGATCGGCGGCAACATCATGTGCAAGCTCTCCGGCAAGAAGGTCAACCCGCTCATCGGCTCGGCCGGTGTCTCCGCTGTCCCGATGGCCGCGCGTGTTTCGCAGATGGTAGGCCAGAAGGCCAACCCCTCGAACTTCCTGCTCATGCACGCCATGGGCCCGAACGTCGCGGGTGTCATCGGCTCGGCCATCGCGGCAGGCTTCCTGCTGGCAGTGTTCGGCTAATTGCATAAGAAAAGAGAACGGTCGGTTCCGGCCGTTCTTTTTTTGCGCAAAAACCGGATTTTAGGCGGCGGATTTTGCGGAAAACTGAAACAAAGATGAAAAAAACAGAAGGAAGCGCGATTTGACGAATACGACAGGGAAAAAGCTGGTCGGGGCTGGAAATTTCGGGCGGATATGGTATACTATGCTTGAAAGTTTGCGAAACTGCGCATATGCGGTGCCGCAAAGAACGAAAGAGAGCAGAGGAATCCGGACATGAGGAAAAGACTGCTTGCGCTGCTTCTGGCGCTGGTGCTGATGGTTGGCATGCTCCCGACGGCGTTCGCAACGGACGCGGTAGAACCTGCCGCGGTAGGAGAAGAGCTGGACACGGAAAACCCCGCCGAGGGCGAGAATGAGGAAATGCCGGAAGAGCCGGAAGAGACCGGAGCGGAGGAAGAAGCCAAGGCGGAAGCAGAGGCTGCGCCCCTTGCGGCGGATGCGTCCGAGACGGTCGCATACCTGCTGGGCATGCGGCTGGAAAACGGCTACTATACAGCCAACAAGGCCGAAGTGGGACACTATACGGAAAAGCCGGACAGCTTGAAGAACTATTTATTTTACGAGGATGGCGTTCTGACGGTATTCGGCGGAATAGTAGTCGGCAACAGCGGCACGGAGGACTGGAAGGCGGTTCTGTCGGTCGAATCGGGATCGCTGACGATTAAGGGCTCGGGCATACTAAAGCTGAACGGAACCGGCATGTCGGGTCTGTATGTGGACAGAAATCATGCGGATATCAATATTGATCTGGCAGAGGGCGACGCACTGGGACAGATCTCAATCAAGAGCACAAATGCCTGCACGGTACGGGGCGATTTGACCGTCACGAATGCGTCGTTTGCCGAAATTGCAACGGACATTGACAGAAATGCAGATACCACGATCATTTGCGACACCATCGACGGCGGCGCGTGGATCCATGCATCGACTGTTTCTATCTACAATCGTGTGGGCGGCTCGTGCGTCAACGGCATTCTGCGAGTACGCGCCGAGAAGCTGACCGTCACGAGTCAGGGCGCGGACAAACCAACGCTGAACGGGGATTGGAACCAACTGATTGTCGACAGACTGACCCTTACCAATGCTTACGGCGCAGTGGCGGTGGGCGGCGTCAGCATCAACGTCTATAGCGAAAATAAAACCGGAAGCTACACGATCAGCGGCTGCACGCCGAACGGAGTTCCCGGGATACACGGCGATGTTTACGCGGAGGGAGGCCGCCTCAGCCTCGGCAATCGAAGGACGAGCGCGGACACATATAAGTCGGACGGCCCGGTTCTGGCCGGCAACCTGACGCTGGAAAACGGAACAGGCCTGAACGTCGAATACAAATTGAGCTCAAGTAGTCAGATGTCAGGCGCTGTGATTCAGGGCGACGTTGAGCTCATCAACTGCCGGATCAATCGGGAGACGGAGAACTCCTTTCGAATCACGCGGCGCTACGGCGAGGGCCCGGCTGTCGACGGCGATATCACGCTCCGGAACAGCCAGCTGTACATCGATGCGAAGCAAAGCAAAGCTTCCGGCGGCGAGACACCCAGCGTCCAGAACTGCGTTCTGTCGCTGCAAAACAGCCATTTTACGGTGCGCGGCAGCGGCTCGTGGAAGGATGTCTGGCTTGACGAGGACTACAGATGGTACGCGGGGGACGATACGCCGAACGTGCCGTTCTACAAAGACGGCTGCGAAGAGCCGCTGCGCGCCGAAGCCTTAACGAAAGCGGCATATGTGGATATCTACACCGGCGACAAGGTGGGCGACGCGACGATGCATGACGCATCATTTACGGAGTCCAAAACCATCGATGGCTTTGCCTCGTGGCCGATGCCTTTTGATGTGACCGTGCAGATGACGGGCGATACGCTCGATTTGCAGAAGGTCGACGGCTACAAGGAGCTGACGGTCCAGGGCGAGGACGGCAAACCGGCTACTATCTACGGTGTGGACAGCTCGGTCGATCTGGCGGATTACTTCCAGATAAATACGGCGGCTCTTGACGGATGGAAGATCACGGCTGTAGATTATCTGGAGCAGGGGGCGACGGAGCTGCGCCTGCGCATCAGCGGCGCGCCATATGAGGTTTGCAATGACCGTTTTACGATGACCATCCGCGGAAGAATTCTGTCCGGCGGACACGATCTGGCCGTCACCGGCAGCAACGAAATATATTGGAACATCCGGCTCATGCCACCCGGCGAGCTGGACTATGACAACGTCCGCACCGCGGAGGAATTCGTCGAGGCCGTCGGCGGCGCGGACTATGCCGTAGCCAGCGATAGCTCCAGCTGGGTGCTTCTGATGCAGGATGTGTACCTGCCGCAGGATATTACCATGACCGGAAATTTCTCCATCAACCTGCAAGGGCACAAAATTTGCAGCGTGTTACACAGCGGAACCGAGCACCTGATCTCCGAAAAGGAAACGAAGATAATCACCGACTCACAGCAGAAAGGCTGTGTGGCGGCAAATATTCTCGTGACCGGCGGAACGCTGCGGCTGGATAATATGAACGCGGGCGATATCCGCGTGGAAAGCGGCAGTCTGGAGCTGGATTACGTAAGTGCGGGTGCGGTTGTCATCGACGGCGGCTTTGCGGATCTAAAGAGCGCGGCGCTGAAGAGCATTATCATGGCAGACGGCGAGCTGCAATGGTACAATGATGTCTACCAGATAGATGTTCCGTGTCTCTTCAGCATCTGCGGCGGCAAGGCGGAAATTCAGGAGAACTCGAATTTCTACGGCATGATGGACGTCTCGGGCGGCGAGGTGGATATTCAGAACGGCCAGATCCAGGGCGTGGAAGGAATCTGGCTGAAGCAGCAGTCCGGCAGCACGGTGAATGTCCGGGAGAGCACGCTTACCGGTCTTGCGCAGGTCTTCGGCGGCAAGCTGACGCTCTCGGACAGCGGGCTCAGCATTGAGGATACCGACGAATACGCGGGTTATAGTTGCCTGTATGTCGGGGGCGGCGAGGCGGTTCTGACGAATATGGTCGTGTCGGCTACTCGACAGGTGACAGAAAACGCAGGCGAGTACACCGTGCTCCATTCGGCCATCACCACGGGCGGCAAGGGCAAAGTGACGCTGAACCATTCGCCGGTTTACGGCTCCATTCTGGTGGAGGCGGACGTGACGCTGGAGCTCGGGGAAGGCAGCAATGTCGAATCAGAGGCGGACGCCGCGATCACGGTCAAGGGCAAGGCGGACCTTACCGGCTGCACCGTGCGCGGCAAAGAGATTGGAATTCTCGTGACGGGCGGCAAAAAAGCGTCCGCGATGCTGCATTCCGGTGAGGTGTCCGGAAAGGAGGCTGGCGTGCTCGTCGATGGCGGCAGCTTCACGATGGACGGCGGCACGATCTATGGCGCACAGTGCGGCATTCATGTCGGCGGCACGCCCAAGAGCACGGTCAAAATCGGCGGCGGCGACATAAAAGCGGACGAGACGGCCCTGTTTGCCAAGCAAGGCAGCAGCGTTTCCCTTTCGGGCGGCACGTTTACAGCAGGATAAAACGCGCTGGCCGCGGGAGAAAGCACGATGAAGGGCTGGCTCGCGAAGGGCTATGACATGATCGGCCCGAATCTTCCCGGCGGCTTCGACCCCGCAAAGGAATCCGGAACCGGCGCGGGGACCGTCATGATTGTCACGGAAGACGGCGAACCTGCGCAGATCGTCATGGATATGATCGACGAAATCGGCAAGGTATAGCTGACCGACGAATGCGAGAGGAAGATTCTCGATGCGGAGGAAGCTTACGAAATGCTGACCGCCGCGCAGCAGAAGAAGGTCACAAATTACAAAACGCTTTTGAAAGCGCGTCAGACCTATGACAAGCAGGTTGCCGAGCGCGAATATGCCGAGCAGGCGGGTTACGTCAACTACCTGATGGAGGAAATTCCCGCCGATATGGAGAAGATTGAAAGCAGCACGCTTTCTGTGATCCGGGAGGCGGAGGAGGCCTACAACGAGGCCGCGAAGGACAAAAACGTCAAGAAATATTTAGACAGCAAGCTTGTCAGCCGCCTCAAGTCTGCGCGCAAGGCATATGATAAGAGCGCGAAGGCTGCCCAGAAGGTGCAGGACCTGATCGACAAGCTTCCGGACGACGCGGCGAAGCTCGACTATTCCAAGGACCGCAAGAGCGTCGAGAAGGCGGACGCAGCCTTCGGTAAGCTCACCGGCAAACAGCTGACGTTCTTAGAGCCCGGCGCGGCGGAAAAGCTTGCTGGCTGCGTCCGGCAAATGGCGCTTCTGACCGACTGCGAAACCATCGTCAAGGACGCGCAGGCGGCCATCAAGAAGCTCCCCGCGTGGAACAAGATCAAAAAATCGGACGAGGCGAAGGTCCACGCGGCAGAAGAGGCGATGCAGGCGCTTGCAAGCGCCGCGGAAGAGAAGCACGTCACGCTCACGCCCGGAGAGGCGAACGAGCAGAAATATCAGGCTTCCACAGAGGCGTTCTACGCGTACAAGGAACTGGCGGAAAGCTACCGCAAGACGTACCTTGCGCCCCTGGAGGATCTCACGGACGCGGATGAGGCGCACGAGGAAGCCATCGGAGCCGCACGCAGGGAGTATACGGCCCTTGGCAAGAGCTACAACGGCTCGAACGTCAGCAAATGCGTCCAGAGCTTTATGGGGCCGGACGATCTGACGATGCTCAAGAACCTTGAAAAGCAGCTCAGCCAGAACCAGAAGGCCGCGAAGAAGGTTATGAACCTGATTGCAAAGCTTCCAAAGCACGACGCGCCGTTTACAAAGAGGGAGCGCAAGGCCATCGACACGGCGAAAAGCGCGTATGACGGCCTGTCTTCGGCGGCGCGGAGCTTTGTTGAAAATGTGGACACGCTGAACGAGCGTTACCAGCAGGCATATCCCGCGACGGACAGCGGCGAGCAGGCATAACGCACAACGGCGCCCCGGGACGATTTGTTCCGGGGTGCTCTCTTTTAGCGCGGAGGAATTGACTTTTTCCGGTATTCCGGTATAATAAAAACAGAAAAAGTTCATACGCTGCATCATGACCTGTGCGCTTGGCTGCGTGCGGGATGAGGGAATCCGGTGCAAATCCGGAGCATGGAAACGTAGCCGTCATTGCATGAGGCTGCCGCGCGCGGAGAAATCCGGTCATTGGGGAAACCCGAGAAGGCTGCGCGGCGGACGTGGGAGCGATCCCGGAAGCATCAGCCGGAAGACCTATGATGATGGAAACGCCGCCCGGCTTGGGCGGTCGGATCTTGCGCAAAAGACGGGCGCGGCAGGTTTTGCCGCGCCCGCTTTATCTCCCTGTTTGTGTTGCGGCGAAAAACGGACATTGGAGGAATCGCAATGAAAAAACGAGTGGTATCGCTGCTGCTGGCTCTGCTGCTGGTGTTGGGGCTGGTTCCCGGCGCAGCTGCGATTGAGACAGGCGCCGATTGGGATCCGGATGTGGAAGTTGACCCCGGGATGGGCGTCACGCCAATAGGGATGCCGGAGGGGGAAGGCACGGAGGATGACCCGCTTCGAATCGAAAACGCAGAGCAGCTTGCATGGTTCGCGCAGACGATCTCAGACCCAGAGCAGGGCGCGCAGGAGGTCTGTGCGGCCTTGACGGCAGATATCGATCTGGAGGATGAGCCATGGGAACCAATGGGAAGGGATACCTATGGCTTCAAAGGAACGTTCGATGGGCAAGGCCATAAAATCAAGGGACTGAACGTATCGGGAGCAAAGCTCGCGGGGCTGTTTGCCTGCGTCGACGGCGGCACGGTTAAAAATCTTGTTGTCAGCGGCAAGGTCAGCGGTACAACCTACACCGGCGCGATCGTGGGTTATCTGAAAAACGGCGGTACGATCTTCCGCTGCGGCAATGAAGCTGCCGTCTCCGGCTCGGGGTCTTATACCGGCGGTATTGCAGGCAGCGCAGGCGTATACGATAAGACGAATACCATCGAGCAGTGCTATAACGCGGGCAATGTGACGGGCGGCAGCGACAGCCGCACGGGCGGTATTCTCGGCTACGATATGGGAAAAGCCGCCATCACCGACTGCTATAACACCGGGCTTATTTCGGGCGCAAACTACGCGGGCGGCATCCGTGGGTATCTCAGCACACTGGCGGGCAAGATCACAAACTGCTACAGCGCCGGAACCGTCACCGGAAAAACGACAGGTGCGATCGCACCGAAGGATCTGTATGACGGCGAAAACTGCTATGTGGTCACGGGCGGCAAAATCCTCCCGGACGGCAGCACGGACGCGGTCAGTAAGGCGGAGCTTCTGACGGCTCTGCGCGCCGGGCGAGACGGGATATGGAAACAGGAGCTGACAGAAAACGGCGGCTATCCGGTTCTTGTGTGGCAGAAGGCACAGGCCACGGCGGGAGAGACAGTGCTGGCGCAGGATGCGGCGTTTGAGCGCGAGATCATTGAAACGTTTGCCGATGAGCCGATCACGCTCCCTACGGCGAAGCTCAACTGGAAGCCGGTCACAGGCGCAAGCGGCTATGCGATCTCCCTGTGGCAGAAGGTGCGTGTCTGGAAAACGCTGACGCAGCAGGAGCAGCAGGCCCTGACAGCGGAGCCGGACGACGAAGTGGACAGCTGGGCGCTGCGTCTTTTGCAGCTGGATCAGAACGCGATCATCGCGCAGTTTTCAGACAGCCAGAAGCAGGAACTGCTTGCGCTGCAAACGGAAATGGACGGGAAGTTCCAGACGCTGAACGATGCGCTCGAGCAGAAGCTGAACGCGCAGTATAAAGACGGCTATACACAAGAGGACGTAGACAACTATGACGCGGCCAATAAGAGGTACAACGCTGCGCTGGCAGATTACGACGCGGCGTATCAGGTGTGCTGCAAGTATATCATTTTGCAGGCGGTAGAAAGCGGACTCTCACTCGGCGACTACTGGAGCGAGCTACAGCTGGCGCAGACCGTAAAGCTTGGCGCACAGACGAGCTATGACTGCACAGAGGTTTTTGCACAGCTGGAAGATGGTGTCTATTACGCGGCAGTCTGCGCAGTCGAGGAGGACGGGACGTATGTTCTGCCTACGGCGGAGCAGGTAGACCGCGATGTGGTTGGATGGCAGGATCCCTATACGCGCATGAAACCGGTGACGGGACTGCAATGGGACGGCACACTCGCGAAGTGGACGGGCAAGGACAATTTTACGGCCGATCAGGCCTACAAGCTCGAGCTCTACGAGGTCATAAACGGGAAGTATGGGTTTGTCAAAGCCTTTGAGCTGCCGGGCAATGTGACACAGTTAGAACTCAAAGGCGCACTGACAGCGCGAAGAAGCTATGCCTTTGCCGTTATTGCGCTCGTGGACACGGAAACATACGAAAAATACGGTGTGGATGATTCGATCCGTTCACAGATGAGCCCCACATACACCCCGTCCGGTGCGTCGGGCAGCGGCGAGTGGTTCGAGATCAGTTCTGCTGCGCAGTGGATGGAGATCGCAAACACCGAGGACATACCGTCCGACCCGTCTGACCCGAACTCGGCAAGTATGCAGGATATTGTCTGGAGCCGGAACTACCGGCTGACGGCCGACATCGATTTTTCCACACTCTCTGCCAAGGACCAGAACCGGACGAAATCCTTCGGCTCGATCACCTATAACTTCCAGGGCGAATTTGACGGAAACGGACATGAGATCCGCGGCCTGACGCTGTCCAATTCCGACTCCGGTCTGTTTGCATACGTGGGCGGGATGAGCCGGATCCACGATGTGAAGATCGTCAATCCCAACGTCTATTTTTCAAACACGGCGGCAGTTCTCGCGCTCAATAACTACGGCGTGATCGAGGACTGCGCGGTCATCGGCTGCAATATCTCGGCGGACATCAGCGGCGTGATGGGCGGCATTGCAGGACGGAACTACGGTATCATCCGCAGATGCTATGTGCGCGGCGGCCGGTTCGACTCCAATACCACCACCGCCACGGGTCACGGCGGCTTTGTGGGTTCCAACGAAACGGGCGGACTCATCGAGCGCTGCTGGACGTCCATGGATGTCTATACAAAAAGCGACTACGCGGGCGGCTTTGTCGGCCTGTGCTACGGCGGTATCATCCGCGACTGCTTCGCGCTCGGAAACGTTTCGGCGCGCGGCTACTCCGGCGGCTTTGTCGGAAGATCCGTCTACAGCGGAAATGTCTATGAAAACTGCTATGCGGCGGGCATCGTAACCTGCTCGGGCGAAGAAGGCCACGGCTTCATCGGCGGCAACAAGCCGGACAGCGCATTCCAGTATGACCAGTCCGAGGGCATTACAAACTGCTACTACAACGAGGCCTCGGAGACAGCCGCGAGCAACTATGGCGCGACCGGTCTTGCGCTTTCCGGCATGCAGACGGAGGACTTCCGCTCGAAGCTCGGCGCAAGCTGGAGTCAAAACGAAGAAGACAACGGCGGCCTTCCGTATCTGACGGGCGTGGAGATCCCGGTCCCGTTGAAGAAAACGCCGCTGGAGGTCACCATCATCCTGGCAAAGTACAACACGCAGGAATACCGCTATGAGCGCTTTGGCGAGAAAATCGAGGTGGAGATGCTCTCAAACGGCAACACGCGCGTGTGCGATGTGATGGACGAGGCCATGCAGCAGGAAAAGCTCACCTACGGCTATGAAACGACGAATCTCGGCCGTTATGTCAGCACCATCAATGGCCGTGAGCTGCTTGCGCCGAACGGCTGGATGTTTACGATCAACGGCGTGCTTTCCAACCTCGGCGTATCCACAGCGACGCTCAGCGACGGCGACACGCTTTTGTGGTACGAGGGCATGACCCAGAACCATTTCCGTGCGCCGAGGGTAGAGGAGCTGGACGCAGGCTCCGGCGATTGGACGGAAATTTCGTCCGAAAGCGAGCTGCGCGCGCTGGCGGCAAGTCAGGATGCAGAAGCGCTCGCCGCCAATTACCGGCTGACGCAGGATATTGATCTGCAAGGCGCGGAATTTCCCGGCATCGGCAGCGGGAGCGCGCCCTTTACCGGCGTGTTTGACGGCAATGGAAAAACGATCTCCAATCTCACCATCGCGCGCGCGGACGAGGAGAATGTCGGCCTGTTCCGCGTGATTCGGGGCGGCACGATCAAGAATCTGACGCTTAAGGACGCCGCAGTCACGGGCGGTTCGCTTGTGGGCGCAGTTGTGGGCTGGGCGCAGGTATCGCTCAGCAAAGACAGTATGTCCGGCAATGTTGCAGGACTGATCGGCAACGTCCATGTGACAGGCAGCGTCGCAGGCAAAACGGAGACGGGCGGCCTGATCGGCCGGAACGACGGCAAGACAGATCCGGAGACAAGCTTCTCTGTCAAAAATGCAGTCGACCGCTGCTCGTTTGAAGGAACGCTCACAGGCCGGACGATCACCGGCGGCCTTGCAGGACGCAACGAAGGTACGATCACGATGTGCAGCACCGAGGGCAGCGTCGACGCGGGTGAAAGCGGCACGATCGCCGGCGGTCTGGTGGGAGAGAACGACGGCGAAATCTACGATTCGCACGCCGATGTGTGCGTCCATGCACAAAGCTCCGTGGGCGGCTTCATGGGAAGCGGTTCCGGCATCGTCAAGCGCTGCTACAGCCTTGGCGACGTGTCCGGCGGCGGCTATGTCGGCGGCTTTGCAGGCTCGATCCGGTATGTGGACACGGCGCTCAGCGCAGGACGCGTGGAAGCCGACGGCTCGGATGGACAGGGCTATGCCGGCGGCTTTGCGGGATATCTGAGCGGCACAATCGTCGGTGCGCCTGCCTATGTCACGGTCAAGGCGGTCTATGGCTACTGCGGCGATACGTTATCCGCGGCAGGCAGGACCGACTATACGCAGACAGGCGAGAGCCTGCAAGAAGCGATGGCGGCCATGCAGCTTACAACAAAGGAAGCGGTCAAGGAACGGCTCAAGGCGCTCTTTGATGTGGATTACGAAATTCCAGATGACGCGCAGAAGCAGCGCGAGGAAGCGGCGCGGAAGATGCAGGCGCAGATCGAAGCGCTTCCGGCGGCTGATGCACTAACGAAGGAAAACGGCGAGTTGGTCGACGCTGCAAAGGCGGCCTTTGATGCGCTGGACGACGAGACAAAGGCGCTTGTCAGTGAAAGCATGAAGACAAAGCTCACGGCCTGCGTTGCGCGCATGGAAGAGCTCCGGAAAGAGCCCGAGCTTCCGGCCGACCCGGTTGAACGCTTTGCAAAGCTGATGGAGGCCGTTCCGGGTAAAAAAGACAAGGTCTGGTACACGGATGCTGCGGTCATCGAGGCAGCGCGCGCGTGCTATGATGAGATCGACCTGAAGCAGCTCGATAAAACGCAGCAGAAGCAGGTAAAGACGCTCTACTCCCAGCTCACGGCGGCGGAAAAGACTTTCGAGAAAAACCGCAAGGCGGCGGAGAAGGTCGAGGCGCAGATCAAGAACCTCCCGTTTGATACGCCGGCAGAGATGACGCTCGCGCACGAAAAGACCGTCACGGCGGCAAACAAGGCATACGGAAAGCTGTCCGAAGAGCAGAAGAGCTTTGTTGACCCGGAGAACGCGGCGTATCTGGAAAACGAGCTCCTGCCGCGCCTGAAGGAGCTTCAGGACAACAAGAAGCTGATTCAGGACGCAGAAAAGCTCATCAAGAAGGTCCCGGCAGCGGCGAAGATCAAGGCCTCCGACGAAGAAAAGCTCACGGCGGCGCTGGAGAGTGTGCAGGAGCTTCAGGAGCGCAATCTCCCGATTGATGAAAAGCTGGAGAAAAACTTGCAGGCGAGCAAGGCAGCGTTTGACGAGGGCATAGCGCAAAGTGCGGAGCTGCGCGAGCTGATCGGCAAGCTTGACGATGAGAAGATGGACAAGGACATGGCGGCGCTTTATGAGCGGGCACAGGATAAGTTTGACGCAGACAAGAAGCTCTTCCAGCGCTTTGCGACGAAGGACGAGCAGAACATGCTCAAAAACTGCCAGAAGATGCTCAAGAAGAACCAGTCGGCAGCGCAGAAGGTCGAAAAACAGATCGAGAAGCTCAATCCCGACAACGTCACGTCCAAGACAGCCAAGAATATCAGGAAGGCGTGGGACGCATACCAGAAGCTGACGGACGAGCAAAAGACATTTGTCGACCCGGAACTCTACGCCAGACTCGAGGCATGCTACAATCAGCTGTAAGCAGAACATCAAAAACGCTCGGGAAGCATCGCTTCCCGAGCGTTTTGCGTTGTGCAGAGTATCATTTATGCGTTGGAAGTTGGAACTAGAGAGCGACTGCGCACATTGATCCGGCAGAATGTACCGCTTTTACGGAAATCTCCGGCGAATTCAAACTGCCCTTGGGGCGATGTGGGCATCGCCCCTACGTGTAATTTGAAGAATCGCAAAAAGGCAGGTATGTTTTTGTCGGAATTTACTGCCGCGTATTGCGGAAGAAGAAGGTGACGGTAAAATAGAGCGCGAGATACAGCGCAATCGTCGCGCCGGCCGAGCAGCCAAGATAGTACGCGGTTACAAGGCCGCCTACCGAGCAGACCAGCGCGCCAAGGACGGAAAACAGGTGATACTCCCGCAAATTTCGCGCAATGTTCCGGGACGACGCGGCAGGAAGAACGAGAAGGGAGTTAATGACCATCAGACCCACCCAGCTCATTGCTAAGGTCACGACGACTGCGATGCAGACCGTGAACAGCGCCTGCGTCTTTTCCGTCGGAATGCCGCGCGAGGAGGCAAGCTGCGGATGCACCGCCGTCAGAAACAGCCGGTTCGCCGCAAATATCCACAAAAGCGCCACACCCAGCAGAACGAGCGCCAGCCGCCCGATTTCGCCCGGCGTGACGGAGAGAATGTCGCCGATCAGGTATTTGTTGAACTTCGTGAAGCTGCTGCCGCCGAGCGTCGCGATAAAAATACCGAGTGCGACCGCGGTCGACGAAAATACACCGATGATCGTATCGGCCGACTGCCGCGAGCGGCTGCGCACGAACGAAAACAGCAGCGCAAACAAAACGGCCAGTCCCACCGCCCAGCCGATCGGCTGCACCGCGCCGCAGAGAACACCGACGGCAATGCCGGTGAAGCCTGAATGGCCGAGCGCGTCAGAGAAAAAGCTCATGCGCCCGGTGACGATCATGGTGGAAAGAAGGCCAAAAAGCGGCGCGAGGATGAGAACGGCAAGCAGCGCGTTCTTCATGAATGTCATGTGCAGAAATTCGAGGTGCGTTGCCTCGCACAGTGCGTACCAGATGCTCATTTTGCACCTCCCAGGTGAAACGCCTGCGCAAACTCGTCCGAGTTCAGAACCTCCAGCGGCGTTCCCTTGCAAAGAATCTTCTCGCGCAGGAGCACTACACGGTCGGCGTAGCGCTCGAGCATCGAAAAATCGTGGGTCGTCATGAGGATCGAAAGATCGTAGGTTTTCCGGATTTCGTCCAGCATGTCCATCAAAAGCTCCATGCCCTCCACGTCCACGCCCGAAAGCGGCTCGTCGAGAATGAGCATATTCGGTATCGGCTCGAGCGCCAGCGCCAGCAGCACGCGCTGAAGTTCTCCTCCCGAGAGCGTGCCGACGCGCTTGTCGATGAGGCTCTCCCCGTGCACGCGCGAAAGGCACTCTAAAACCTTCTCCCGCAGCGCCTTTCCGGGGCGCAGGAACGCAGGGCGCTTTGCAATGCAGCAGGTGAAAAGATCAAGAACCGAAATAGGGTCCGCCGGGTCAAAGGCCGGGCTCTGCGGCACATAGCCGATACGCAGACGGGTCTGCTTGCCATCCGCGGAATGGAAGGTGATCTTGCCCTCGTATTCCCGCTGGCCGAGAATCGCGCGGATGAGCGTCGATTTTCCCGCGCCGTTTGGCCCAATCAGCGCAACAATCTGCCCACAGTGCATGTGCAGATTGATATCGTCCAGAATGACGTCTGATCCGATTCGGACCGACAGATGTTCAATTTTGAGGCAGCAGGCGTTTTCGCAGCCGCCGGTATTTGCATGCTTGTAAATCATCCGAGCGCTTCCTTTACAATGTCGATGTTCTCACGCATGGCGGCAAAATAGTCGCTGTTGCTGATGGCCATGTCGAGCGTCCAGACCGAGCAGCCTGTCTCGTTTGCGACGACCTCGGCAGAGCCCGATTCCCCGTTCGTCTCGTAAAATACGGCGGGAATTTGGTCCTCTTCGACAATGGCGATGATTGCCTCCAATTCCTTCGCCGAGGGCTCGCTGCCGGACTCGACCTCCATGGCTGCGGCAATGGTCAGGCCAAACGAGTCAGCGAAGTACGAAAAGCCGTCGTGGAACGTGACAAGCTCGCGGCAGGAAAGATTCGCCAGCGCCTCGTCTCCGTAAGCCTGCAAGTCGGAAA